>JAEEGL011843099.1_pt1 | contig 13319 bp, 7 predicted proteins | sample 9134231 | NCBI WGS metagenome assembly JAEEGL01 (sample SAMN16246548, study PRJNA631951) | gut metagenome | biome: gut microbiome; feature: rumen; material: fiber-attached | host: Bos | place: Iran: Karaj | collected 2018-10 | reverse complement strand
TGTGTAACCTGTAACCTGTAATCTGTAATGTGTAACCTCTTTCCTCCCCTTGAGGGGAGGTCAGGAGGGGTTATTTTCCTCCCCTTGAGGGGAGAGCCGGAGAGGGGTTCGCCATTCCGGGTTATTTCAAGGTGAACTTCAGAGCGGCTTTCTGATCGGCAGCAGATGACGCAACTATTGCTTCGAAGTCGCCTGCCTCCGACTCCCACTCATGCTTGTCGGCATTGAAATAACGGAGCATGTCTTCCGTGACGGTGAACTCCACCTGACGTGTCTCACCCGGTTGCAGTTCTATCTTCCGGAATGCCTTCAGTTCCTTCATCGGACGAGGCAGAGTGCTCTTGAGGTCGGCGATGTAGAGTTGCACCACCTCCTTACCTGCGCGCGAACCGGTGTTGCTTACCGCAACCGTTACCTTCACGCTTCCGCCCCTGGTCATACTCTTGGAGGAGATCTCCGCTTTGCCGTACTCGAAACCGGTGTAACTCAAACCGTAACCGAAGGGGAAGAGGACAGGACTCTGACCTTTCTTGTATTTTGCTTCCGCCTTCTTGATGTTGCCGAGCAGAGGCACATACTGTTTGTCCTTGGTCTGCAGACGCTGACTCAGGACTTTCTGCTTCTGACCGTACATGTCTGTGAAGCGGTATCCCACGAAGATGTCCTCTTTGTAATAGAGTTGTCCGTCTGCACCGGGGTACACTTCCGCACCGAACTGGTGAGCGGGATAGTCCTCAATGCTCCTGCAGATGGTGAAGGGCAGACGCCCTGACGGATTGACATCGCCGAAGAGTACATCTGCCATGGCATTGCCACCTTCCGAACCCATATACCATGTCTGCACGACTGCAGGAACGCGGTCGAGCCATGGCATTGCCACGGCGTTGCCCGACATGATGACCACCACCAGATTGCTGTTGGCATCGGCAAGCGCCTCTATCAGTCGGTTCTGTCCGTAAGGCAGTTCGTACTGCTCACGGTCGGAATCCTCGCAGTCCTGATGAGGGTTCTTGTTCAGACCTCCGATATAGATGACCATGTCTGCCACTTTGGCAGCATCAACGGCATCTTTCAGCAGTTGCTCGGCAGAACGCGGATCGTCGAGTTGCTCGTGGAAATCCACGTTATCCTGGATGACATTCTCCCCGCTGGTGTAACCGCGTTGGTAGACGGGTTGCATGTTTCCGGACTGCATTTTCAGCGTTATTCCCTCGAGGGGTGACACTTCGTGCTTCACTTTCAGTTGCGAACTGCCGCCACCCACCGTCATCATCTTGATGGCATTCTCGCCGACCACGAGTATCTTCGCATCGGTTTTTGCGGGGAGCAGACCACCGTCGTTCTTCAAGAGGACGATGCTCTCAGCGGCAATACTGCGCGCAGCGGCGAGGTGCTCTTCGCTGACCATACTGCCGAATCCGCGATCGGGATTCATGGAAGTGCGGAAGATGAGTCGGAGCACATTGCGCACTTTCTCATCGAGTTCTTTGGTGGTGTATTTGCCTGCGAGTATACCCTGACGGTAAGGTTCGGCAAGCATATAGCTGTCGTATTCTTTGTTGTTGACCGTGAGTCCGTTGGTCCATGTGCCGTATTCCAGATCGAGTCCGTATGCAACCGCTTCATCGGTGTTGTGCGCCCCACCCCAGTCGGAAATGACGCAGAGATCCGACTGCCATTCGTCGCGGAGGATGTCCTTCAGGAGATACTTGTTGTGGCAAGCATGTTGACCTTTGTAGAGGTTGTATGCACCCATCATACTCCATGCTTTGCCTTCCATGACTGCAGCTTTGAAAGCAGGCAGATAGATCTCATAGAGGGCACGATCGGAGAGATGGACATCATATCCGTGACGGTTGTATTCCTGGTTGTTGAGAGCAAAATGCTTGACGCATGCAGCAACGCCTTTCGACTGCAATCCCTCGATATAAGGCACCACCATCTTCGATGCGAGCAGCGGGTCTTCGCCCATATACTCGAAGTTGCGCCCGTTGTAGGGAGTGCGGTAGATGTTCACTCCGGGTCCGAGCACCACGTTTTTGTTGCGATAGAGTGCCTCTTCGCCGAGCACTTCGCCATAGACGAGCGACAGATCGGGATTCCACGTAGCTGCCAAAGCGGTGAGAGCAGGGAAAGCCGTGCAGGAGTCGTTGGTCCAATTGGCATTGTTCCACTCGTCCCAGAGCACTTCCGGACGGATACCGTGAGGACCGTCGGTGCACCATATACCAGGTATACCGAGACGTGCCACACCGGGTGAGGAGAACTTCGACTGCGCATGGATGATGTTGATCTTCTCCTGCAAAGTCATGTGCTCAAGAGCATCTTCAACACGTGTCTCAAGAGGCAAAGACGAATCAAGATAACGATGTGAAGAAAGCACAATGCTCAAGAGTGCGAGCAAAAGAAGTGAGAATGTCTTTTTCATAATCACATATATGTTTATTTAGAGATACAGAGCGGTAACCAGCCGCTCTGTACCAAAAGTGAGATTACTTCATCTCTGTGCCGAGGACATTGTAACGAACACCGTTCTTGATGATAACGAGTTGTCCGTCAATGATACGCTTAACAGCTTGAGCCTTAACAGCAACGTCTTCCACTGCAGTAGGTTCGGTTTCGAGCAAGAGGGTAACCTCTGCTTTCTCGTAGTCAACGGTGATGGTGATGGTAACGTCGGTAAGAACAGCATCATCAGCCACTTTGAGGTTGCCTGCGCAAGGATAAGTCATTACGTAGGGTTTGTTTGCCTCAGCAGCATCACCTGCCACGTTGGCACCGAACTCAACACCCCAGTTGCCATAGACAACTTTGAACTCGCCGCTGAACTCAGCTTCCAGACGCTCGTAAGTGTTCTCTTTGCCGGCAACAGGCGAGAAACGCTGTTTCTCAGTGTTCTCCCAACCGAGTTTTGCACCGGGGATATGCCAGTTGTCTTCCACTACATAGAACTCACCAGCAGTGAGGGTAAGAATCATCTTCTCACCAACTGTGAGGGTGAGAACGGCATTCTTGTATCCGCCGAAAGGATTGGCAAGTGCAAGGTTAGCGGGGTCACCGCTTGTTCCTTCGTCGCCTTTGCCACCCATTTCGTAAGGTTTGTTCATCTCCAAACCTGCCTTTGTTCCCCAGGTGGTTGCCCATTGATGATCCCAAGCACGGTCTTGAATGATCTTGAAAGTACCATTCAGGTCGGGTACGGTAGCTGTGAGGACACCGTCTTTGTCTTCAAACTGGATAGCGTCAGCAGTGCTCCAGTTGTTGGTGCAAGCACCTACGAGTTGGTAGGTAGCAGGAACAGCAGAGTGGTCGTAGAGAGTACCTGCAACGAGGGTGAGGGTGAGTTGGCCGCCTGATACCTGAAGAGTGATTTTTGCATCTTTGTAGCGGTAGTCACCCTCAAGGTCAACACCAAGATTGAGAGCTTCACCATCAGAACCTTCACCACCCATTACATAGGCTTCACCAAGTTTGATTTTGTCTCCTGATGCGGCAGCACCATACTGAGGATGCCATTGAGCATCTTCTACAACTTTGAACTCGCCATAAAAATCAGCGAGAGTTACGGTGAGTACGCCATCAACTTGCTCGAATTTGGTAGAACTATTATTCCAGCCATTAGCAGCACCGGCAAAATAGTAGTCGGTAGCGTTTGCAGTCAATGCAAGCATTGCAACTGCGAGAAAAGAGAAGATCTTTTTCATGATTGTTTGTTTTTAATTGGTTAATAAATAATGGTTGATTAATATTGTTTTATTTTGTTAGACATTTGTCGATTATTCAATTCTTCAGTTTATCAATTCTACGACATTAAGTGTCTGTGCAAGGTTGTCGGATGGATTGTCGCCGGTGAGAGGAGCATATATCTCGAGCGAAGACCTTAGCATTTTTCCTTCTACAATAGCACTTACTTCACGAGGAGAGAGAGGAGTGCGGAAGAAGAACAGTTCATGCAGATTATTGCCTGCAATAGTGAACGTATCTGGGATTTCCGAAGGTGGCAACTCCATTTCCACGACACATCTTGTATTGATATATTTCCAAAGTTTCTGTCGTACTGCGGAATAAACAGTAGTGCAAACCGTGTCGTTCGTCATAAAGGAAAACGAATATGACGACAATCCTTTTTCAGGTACGAACCTGACCAAACTGATATTGCTTTCTGCATCGGACAGTTGCCGCTGTGGCAGAGGTTTGCCTTGTGCAAGTGCCTGGAAGAAAGTAGGAGGAATGGCGGCGCAGAGTTCGCGATGACCTGCCGTGTTTGGATGCCACATGTCGGATTCGTTCCAAAAGCCTTGTGCCCACCGGCCATTGCCGTCATCGAGTGCACCCAGAAAGGCGATGGTAGGCAGATTCCACTGCATCATCTCCAGATTGGTGTTGAGGAGGTCTTCGTAATCCACAGGATTGAAGTCGGCACGCACATAACTACCTGCTACAACGGGTATTCTGCCGAGTTCACTGATTTTGCGTGCGAGAGTCTGCAGGTTTTCCTTATAAGAGAGCACTGCAGCTTCACCTGTCTCATGAAGTCCTTCGTTGCCAAGGCTCAGACCGAGAACCACGAAACGGGAGTCATCCGTAAGGAGGTCACGATCGAAACGCGCAAAAAGGTCGTAAGTATCGTTTCCGTCGACAGACAGATTCACTGTGCTCCAACCCTTTGGAAGCATCTGAGCATATTGCCATGCATAACCATGAAGCGAGTCTGCTCCCACTCCACGGCAAACGGATGATCCGAAGAAGCAGATCCTGCGGTCGGCAGGATTGGAGCAAGAAGCTGCAATCAGCAAAACCAGAACGGATAATATGTTCAGACTCTTTTTCATGTTGTCTAATGTTTGTTGTCAGCAACCGATGAGTATGGCAAGCACTCGGCTTATGGTGCCTATATGGTGCCTATACCGACGGCTTGCTGTCTGCTATTTTTTCCACAGGCATGAGGTCAGCGACTTTGCGGGCAGAGTGAGGTCAAAACTGTGTGTACCATCGTCGACAGTGATCGAAGTGCCGGTATCGTTGTTGTTTCTTATCACGAGTCCGTAAGTGCCATCGAGGTTCTCGGATGCCACCATGGTGACATTGGTAGGATTGTATCCTGCCGTTTTGATGCGTGTACTACCGGGTTTGAGCACTTTGCTCAAGTGACCCATCACATAGTAGGTGGCACGACGGTTGAGGGTAGCATAATCGCGGTTGCTGATCTCCAGTAGACCATAGCAAGTGCCGCAACCTCCCGGACGATAAGGTCCGCGCTCGTTGTCGAGCATGAAGTTCCAAACGATAACCGACTTGCACCAACGTGTGATTGCCGACATGCAAGGATTATCCATGTCATTCATGAGTGAATTCTGGTAACTGTTGTAGTTCCAAGTGCCGATAGAGTGCTCGGTGAAATAGAGGTTTTTGTCGGGTGCCTGCTTGTGGATATTGTCGAGTTCGGTAGGCGAACCGCCATAGTTGTGATAAGCAGCACCATCGATATACTTGGCAGCAATCTTGTCCTGATAGATCTTGAGAGGATACTGCTGCTGGTCGCTCATATTGTCGTAGTTGTAGTTGTGGTCGAAAACCAGAATCTTGGTTTTGATGTTGTTCTCTTCGAATTTCGGACCCAGCACCTTCACGAAGTCACGACACTCGCTCCAACCCATGTAAAGTGATGCAGAATTACCACGATTGAGAGGCTCATTCTGAATAGTAACCGACTCAATATGAATGCCTTCTGCCTCAAAAGCCTGAATCCACTTGACGAAGTAGGTGGCATAATCACCATAATAATCGGGGTTGAGTTGACCCGAAGTCCATGAGTTAAACGGTTGCTTTTCCGAGAGGTTGTTTACTTTCATCCAACGCGGACAGGTCCACGGCGATCCCATAATCTTTAAATTGGGATTGATGGCAAGCACCTCTTTCAAGACCGGAATAACATAGTTGTTCTCTTCGGAAGTAAGTGTAAAATTCTCGATACCTTTCTGGTCGCAGCAGGTATAGTCGGAGAGCGAGAAGTCGGAGCATCCGATGGAGATACGCGTATAGGAATAACCCATACCCTCATTGGGGTCAAAAGTCTCGCGAAGGAGTTTGGTGCGGTTCTCCTGCGACATCTTCATCAAGAGATAGCATGCCGATCCGTTGAGAGCACATCCGAATCCGTCGAACTGCTGATAGCGCTCAGAGGGATTGAGATAGACAGTGGTCTCCAGATTGGTATTGAAACCTTCCTTGAAATCACGCGTAACTGTGGAGAAATGCATAGTGTTGTCACCGGTGGTGATCCATGTCTGCACCTTGTTTTCAGCAACCGGAGTCTTGGTGGTATCATTCGGATTGTTCTTGTCATCCGGATTAGTAATAACAATATTACAAGCCGCGAGACATAGGGCAATAAAAGGTGAGATAAGCATTGTTCGTTTCATTGTGTTGTAATAGTAAAGAATCTAAAATTCTTTGGTTTCATGTTTCATGTTTCAAGTAACTAGATAACTAGTGTTCTAGTTTTCTAGTTCCTCCCCTTAAGGGGAGGTCAGGAGAGGTCTTTAACGAATCTTCTCGTAGGTAGTTGTCATTTGGTTCATATCGAGGGTTATACGATATACTCCGTCGATAGGTTCTGCAGTAGCTATCCAGTTTCCGGTTTCGTTGCCTGTAGATCCGTCTTTCTTGGTTATACCCGGTGATCCGTAGATATTAAGACCTATCATTTGGTAGTTGTTGCCAGCTTCTTCTCCACCCCAACCATGCTGGTGGAAGAACTTGAAGTTGAGCGAACCGTAGTCGTCGTAGTCAGCATTCTCACCATTGAGCATGTAGAGCGTGAACTGATAAACTTGTGGAGCTACAGTACGACCCACGAAATTCTGATCCGGAGAGTCGAATCCCCAACCCGAGGTAGCGGCAGGAGTCTGCGTGGGGTGACCGAGTCCTACACCGCATACATACATCACTTCAGGAGCAGTGAGGTCGTAGAGAGGCTCAACAACGATGTAGTCTGCCTCAACCTTGTATGACACATAATACATACCTTTCTCGCCGAGGAAGCGGACTTTATTGCCGGAGATATACTCCATATAGTCGAGGTTGTAAGCCTTTGAGACATCCTGAGCACCGATGATCTCCACTTCGGAGTCTTTGTCGAGGAAGATTTTCGCTCCGCGATATTTCTTTGCAACCGATGAGGATGAGATATACTTGGGTGCTTCTTCGAGGTCGTTTTCTATATCGATTTTGTTTACAGGTGTTGCCACTTTTCCACCGAAGGAAAGGTCGAAAGTGATGGGATCGAAGCGGACTGTGTCGATCGACTCGTAGCTGTCGTTTTCAATCACGATAGAGGTAGCAATACCGTTATTGAACATATCTTCTGTGATGAGACTTATCTCTCCGTTAAGCATACCGAATACGGGTTTTGTCCAGTCGATACGTCCGAACTTGGTACCCACTGCTGCCAGCAGACACTCGAAATGCTTGGGATAACCGAGGTCTTTTACGATGAAGATATCGCCTTCTTTCTCCATCTGACGACCTTTGCCGATAGCGGTATACTGGATGGTAGGCGGCATGATGTAGAGCGAGTTGACAGAAGGACGATGTCCTATGCAACCTTCCACTATGAGTTCAGCTTTATCTCCCTCCACATTCTCGGCAGTGAGCCATGCTTTGATAGGAGCTCCTTCGCCCATACCTGCCATGAAAGGCACGGCATAGCGCAGAGTGGCTTCGTAGGAATAGTCTTTTGTACGAACTGTCTCCTGAGAGATTTTCTTTGTGTTCTCTCGCTCGCCTGCAGTAAGCATAATGGTAAGAGTGGAGAGCGGGGTCTTTGTAGCTTTCACTGTGACCGAGATGTCGATAGAGTCGGAGCCATAGAGGACTTCGGTCTGCAGGATTTTTCCCGACAGTTCAGGAGTCTCATTCGGATAGACAGTTCGGAACTCTTTCGGTTGACAAGCGCTCAAGACAGCTAATAGCGTAAAGCTCACGGCTTTGCCGATCGTACCCTTGTGGTTAAGAATAGCGAAAAGGGAAAGTATATGTTTAGTTTGTGCTTTCATAATCATCAATTTTTCAAATTATCAAATATTGCGAGTTATTACGAAGTCAGATTAGTATCCTGGATTCTGCACGAGGTTGGCATTCTGGTCGAGAGCAGTCTGCGGGATAGGCATCAAGCGGTGTGCTTCCACGAAGGGTCTTGCCTGCGGCAGACGGTTGGCATCGCGAGAATTGATGGTATTCATCACTTCCAACAGTTTGCCAAATCGGATGAGGTCGAAGAGACGTTGTCCTTCTAATGCAAGTTCCAGACGTCGCTCATTGAGGATAGCGTCGAGCATAGCATCTTGCGAACCTGTTTTGCTGCTGCTGAGTTCAGGCAATTCCACGCGTGCACGAATCTGATTGACGAGACCTGCGGCACCCGGGAGATCGCTTTTGTGTGCAAGAGCCTCAGCTTTGAGAAGAATGATATCGGCTCCACGCAGTTTGATGATACTGTTGTATGCCGAGCGGCACTTGTACATGAAAGGATAATGGTCGGCAGGATAGTAGTTGGACCAACTGCAATCGTAATAGACGATGGTCTGGTTGCGACGGATGGTATCGTTTTCGGCATCGAAAGCAGCAATAAGATCGAGCGAAGGAGTGATCCATTTTGCCCAAGTGAACGACTCATCCCAGTTGGCGAGGTTGCGACCGTACATCCATGTTACCCAGCTGCCCGATCCAGAGAAATACTGCATCTCGAGGATAGACTCGCGGGAGTTGCGCAGAGTGGCATCGCCGGTATCTTCGTTGAAACCGAATAGCGAACGATAGTCGGGTTCGAGGGTGATGCCATCGGCAAGCACTTCATCGCAGAACTTAACCACATTATCCCAATCGCCGAGTTCTGCATAGAGTTTGGCAAGCAGAGCGCGGGCAACCGTCTTGGAGAGGATAGTCTTGTCGATAGGATTGATATTGGGAGCATATTCCAGAGCCTCGGTGAGATCGGTGATGACCTGCTGATAAGCCTCATCCTGACTGACAGGCATGGGGAAATAGAGAGGATAGACCTCTTCGATGTTTTCCGATGTGATATCGGGTGCTTCCTGAAGATTGAGAGGTATGTTTCCGAACCAGTGAGCGAGGTCGAAGAGCATGAGAGCACGGAAGATCTTGGCTTCCGCCTTCCACTGCTGACGCTCTGCCTGTGAGAATGCAGGATCGGGAACCGAGTCGATATTGGTGATAACGACATTGGCTTTGGCGATGTCTTCCAGATAACGATCCCAGTCGCGGGCGATATCCGGATTGGAAGCATCCAAAGCATTGGTCTCCACGGGTACTACTTCAGCGCCGGTGGTGCCTGCATATGCATTGTCGGTACGAGCTTCTCCGAAGAGCAGATAGTCGAGATACCAGTGCTCCTGACGGTCACGCATGAGAGTATAGAGGTTTTTGTAGACAGCCTCCATAGCCGCGCGGTCTTTATACTTGATACGTGTATCGGTAGTGTCGGTAGTCGAGAGATTGAGTTCCGACTGGTCGGAGATAGGAGCTATATCCAACGAGCATGCCGAGAGAAAAGTTACTAGCGAATAGCTAATAGCTAATAACGATATTTTGATAGTTGTTTTCATGACTGTTTAGAATTCGATGTTAATACCAAGAACAAAACTGCGAGTTTGCGGATAAGTGCCGTAGTCAAGTCCCTGCACGGTACCTGAGTTGCCGTACTGGTTGACCTCGGGGTCCATTCCGAGATAGCGAGTGAGAGTGAACAGGTTTTGGGCGGAGAAATAAGGCTGAAGTTTGGTCATACCTATTTTCTTCATCCAAGCGCCTGAGAAGTCGTATGCAAGAGTGAGGTCTTTCAAGCGAAGGAACGATCCGTCTTCTACGAAGTAGTCGCTGACGCGCATATCGAAACCTGCCTTTGGAATAGTGGTCTGCATACCCGGACGACGCCAGCGGTCGAGCACGCGGGTAGATTGGTTCTTTTCGTCATACATACCTTCTGTTTCTATACGACCGGCATTGAAGATATCGTTGCCATATGCGCCTTGCAGCATGAAACTGATGGTGACGCCATAGAAGCGGAAGGTGTTGGTCATACCGAAGGTGATATCGGGGTTAGGATCGCCGATGTAAGTACGGTCGGAAGCAGTAACCTCGCCATCTCCGTTGGTATCGAGATAGATGAGTTCACCCGTCTCAGGATCCACACCGCCGGTCTTGTATCCATAGAAACTGCCGAGAGGCATACCGGGAGTGTTGCGCACACAATAGTCGGCGAGGATGTCGGTAACTTTGGCGGCGTAGTAAACCTGACTGGTCTGAAGTTTCTCCAAGCGGTTCTTGTTGTGAGAGAGGTTGAAGTCGGTATCCCACTTGAAGTTCTTGCGAACGAAGTTGTGAGACGATATAGTGAATTCCACACCGGTGTTGGTCATCTCGCCTTCGTTGCGCTGAATGCTGCTTACTGCAGCCGAACCTGCGGGAAGCGAAACCCACATAAGCATGTTGCGGGTATGTTTGTAATACCAGTCGAAGTTGAATGTCAAGCGGTTGTGAAGCAATGTCCAGTCGAGACCCACATTGCCTTGAGAAGTAGTTTCCCAAGTGAGGTCGGTAGCACGAAGTGATGACTGCGAGTAGGTAGGCACTGCATTCTCTTTACCTGTCTCCCACCAGTTCTGACGATTGATGTTATAACGCTCGAGGTAAGCATAGTCGCCGAGACCTGCTTGGTTACCTGTCTGTCCCCAACCTCCGCGAAGTTTCAAGTCGTCGATCCACTCCACATCTTTCATAAAGCTCTCGCCCGATATACGCCATGCTGCTGAAACCGACGGGAAGAATCCCCAACGATGACCCGGAGCCAATTTGCTGGAACCGTCGGCACGCATATTGACCGAGATCAGATAACGACTGTCGTAGTTGTAACTCAAACGAGCGAATGCCGACATGATAGCCCACTCGGAAGCAGAAGAATAGGTGCTTCCCGGATCGATTTTGTTGGCTGCATTCAGGGTTTTGATAGTGCCGTCAGCATAGTGGTTACCATTGATAACGCCCTGACTCCAAAGAGAATGAGTCCACGACGAACCTGCCATCACATCGATATTGTGTTTGTTGATGGAGGTATTGTAGGAGAGCACGTTATCCCAAACGAGCACCTGGTCGGTAGAACGAGTGTCCTCGCCTTCGCCATACTGGTTTCGTCCCCAGGAAGTCTTCTGCGGATCGAGGAAACGTGTGTAGTTGATAGCACGATAGTCCTCGGTGATGGTGCTGGTGAGTTTGAATCCCGGGAGGAAAGTGATAACACCCTTGGCCGTAGCAAGCAGACGATGAGTCTTGGTCTTCTGATCGGCATAACGGGTGATGTTCTCCAGCGGGTGGGTGATATTGCTCACACCATAGAAATTGGTGTAATAATAGTTAGGATTATCTTTATCCCATATAGGCGCGTACGTAGGCGTATTTATTACGGAGAGCACCAGACCGCCGCGGTTGGCACCCGTACCTGACGAGATAGTACCTTCGTTGGTATTGTTGCTATAAGCAATGTTTGCACCTATCGAGAACCATTTGGTTACCTCTGCATCGACAGCTGCACGGAAGTTGAAGCGCTGGAACTTGGTAGTGGGCACGATACCTTTCTCATTGCTATAGCCGCCGGAGAGGAAATATGTCACTTTGTTTGTACCTCCTGAAACCGACAACTGATAGTTCTGAGTGGAACCGGTCTTGTAGGTCTCGTCGAACCAGTTGGTTTCATCTTTCAATCCGTCAGGAAGCACCACCTTGCTTCCGAGGTCATTCAGATATTCCTTGTACTGTTCGAAGTTGAGCGCATCCATACGCTTGGTAACCTGAGTCCAACCGCCATACATCGAGAAACTGATTTTCTGATGCTCTTTCGAAGCGCTGTTGGCTTTGGTGGTGATCATTACCACACCATTGGCAGCACGCGAACCATAGATGGCGGCAGAAGATGCGTCTTTCAATATCTGCATCGACTCGATGTCGTTGGGAGCAAGAAATCCGATATCTGTCATAGGCACACCGTCGACAACATAGAGAGGATCGTTGCTGGCATTCATGGAGGTTGTACCACGTACACGAATCACCATGTCAGCACCCGGTTGACCGTTGGGTTTCACAACCGTTACACCGGCAGCTTTACCCTGAATGGCTTGTGCTGCCGAAGTGATAGGGTGCTTCTCCAGGTCATCCACCGATACAGAACTGACTGCAGTGGTGATATCACGACGTTTGGCAGTACCGTAACCGATAACCACTACTTCGTCGAGCACCTCGTTGTCTTCACGCAAAACAACCGACAACTCGGTTTTTCCGCCAAGAGCAACCTCCTCGGTCTGCATACCGACGTATGAGACTACGAGCACTGCATTTGAAGAAGAAACATTTAAGAAAAACTGACCGTCGAAGTCGGTCACTGTGCCGTTTTGTGTGCCTTTTTCCTGCACTGTAGCACCTATGACAGTCTGTCCTTGACCGTCTTTCACAACACCGTTAATCTGCACTTGGGCATAAGTTGCGAAAGCCATAAAGGCAAACAAGACAACCATCAGAAGGCGTTGTGACGAGAATAGAAATTTGTGTTTCATGAAAATATATTGTTGATTAGTTTTGTCGGGTTAAGAATTTCGAATGCAAAGTTACTCAACTCACCTCGCGCGTACAATACCTTAATATAAAAAAGTGGACATAAGGAAACATATCTTGCTGATAATCAGAATATATTGAATAGAAAAAAGTGGATATAACAAAGAAATGGAGTTCTCGATATGAGTACTAACTGATGTGTTCAAATGTTCAACAAGGGTCGGCTTGGAGTTCTGGATATCTAGGCTTAAGCAAAAAGAACATAAAAACTCTGAGCACACAGGTCAATGCAGAAACTTACATCGTGAAAGTTCCGATTTTTCTTACCTGGTCTTCAAACTCGTCACGGTTTCCGCGCGCAAGATTCTTTATTTTTGCGCGATAGTTGTAGATAGTATTGGGCGAATAGCGCAACAACTGAGCTATCTGTGCCGAGTTTTCGAAGCCCAAGCGTATGAGCGCAAAGATGCGCAACTCGGTGTTGAGCAACTCGCCTTTCTTTGGAAGAATAGGGCTATCGTCCTTGAGAAGTTGGTTGAATTGCTCTACGAAGTCGGGATACAGATTCAGGAAGGTCGTGTCAAACACCTGATAGAAACGCTCCACTTCGTTCTGAGTGAATTCCGGGTCTTTCTTCAGATGCTTCAGGCGATCGATGTATTCCGAATACAGGTTAAGATAATGCGCGATATATTCCT
>JAEEGL011810066.1_pt1 | contig 13319 bp, 15 predicted proteins | sample 9134231 | NCBI WGS metagenome assembly JAEEGL01 (sample SAMN16246548, study PRJNA631951) | gut metagenome | biome: gut microbiome; feature: rumen; material: fiber-attached | host: Bos | place: Iran: Karaj | collected 2018-10 | reverse complement strand
TATCAATAATATCATCCATACCACCTATATGATCTTCATGGGCATGTGTACCAATTACATAATCAAAATGATTGATTCCTAAAGAATTAAAATAATCAACAAGTAATTTACCATCAGCATTATTACCAGCATCAATTAAAACATTATTATCTAAATGTCTTATTAATATAGAATCCGCCTGTCCAACATCAAGATAATATATTTCTAAATTATCAGGACTTGTTACCACTACATTTGAAATATTATCTTGAGTAAATTCATTTATATATTTTTCTATATCATCATAAAAATAATAGCTTAAGGCAACTACTACTACAATAACAAACTCTAAAACTCTTCTTACATATTTATTCATATATCATCATCCTATATTAATATCATATCACTCTATATAAAAAAAAGAAAAGACCTTTTAGAGGTCTTTACATTATATTACATCTTCAATAAATTCTTTATTATATTTACATAAATATGCGTTCGCATCACTCTTAGACTTAATTACTTTAATATCTTTATTAACTATTTTTAAAGCAGTACAATTCTCAAGTCCATATACTTCTTTTTTATTTGATTTTAAGTTTTCTTCAAGTTCTTTTTGTTTTTTTTCATCACTATGATAATGAGGACAAATATTTATATCTACAAATTTAAGTCCATCAACAAATTCATATTTATCACTTTCTTCTCTCAAAATAAATGAATCAGAAAACCCACTATTAGCAAGCAAAATAGCCCCTGCGGAAACACCAGCAATTACACAATCACGTTTAACTGCAGCTTCAAGTAATTTATCAATTTCATACTCTTTAACAGTATCCATAAGTTTAATAGTATCTCCTCCACCAATATAAATAATATCAGCTGTCTCAATCTTATTTTTAACTATATCAGGATTCTTAGTAACATTTTTTTTCTTTAAATACATTGTTTCGCAGCCTAAGTTTTTATAAATATTTTTAACATAATCATAATATGAATCAGCAAAACTATTAGCAAGACCAATAAAAAGTAATTTAGGTTTTTCTAACCCTGTCATTTTAACTATTTCTTCATCTATTTCTTTTGTCTCATAAGGTTTATTACCTCTTCCAATTTCTCCTCCACCAATTAACATCAACTTCATATTATTCCCTCCTTACTTATTTAATGATTGAATTTCCATCCAATCCTGAGTTCCTCTAATAATACTTACTATTATCCTATCCAATTTAGATGGATACTTAACAAATTCTAATATTTCTTCTGGAGAAAAGTTTTCTAACAAATATCTCCCTATAGTATAAGCAGTCTCATACCTATTATTTTCAATAGAATTAAATTTTTCCAACTCTTCTTTAGTAATCATAATATATATCAATTTGCCAAATTGTTCAGGATTACCTAAATTAGTTGCAAGAGCCTCACAAAACCAAGCATTTCTATCGTCAACATTCTCTTCTTCTAGACTATTTTCACAAACATGAACAAACTCATGAGAAATATTCTGTCTCAATTGTTCAAGAGTCATATCTTTATATACATCAGTTTTATGTGCAGCATCAAGGGTAAGAGCATTAATATTATTATCCATGGTATCTGCGCAAATATCACTTCTATATAAATCATTATGCTTTTTTAAATGTTCTTTATATGCATCTATATCATCCCAAAAAACAATTTTAGTTTTCTTCTTATTTAAAATCTCAAAAAAACTAATAATTTCAATTGCTTTATCATCCAATTCTTTTGCTATATCCTTAAAATAAGGAACCTTTTCAATATCATCAACTATGTAAAAATCTGTTTCAAAACTCATATTAAATCTCCTTTTTTCTATTATATTCCCTTTTTATCCATTCAATAATTAATGCAACCAAATATGTAATTTCATTTTCTTTTAATTCTCTACCCTTAGGAATATTATGCCACTTTTCTAAACAACCCCTACAACAACAACCACAAGCATGTTGAGCGATAAAAACCGGGTGATTCTTCATAGGTGTTTGTTTACCATCATTCAAAGGATATGCACTAGAAATATTCTTTCTAATAAAATCATAGGCATGTTCTTCAATCTTATCAAATCCATTTTTATCGATATAATCTATTAGTTTTTTACTAAGTTTAAAACTACTTCTAAATTTAGATTTACTTAAACAAAATAGCTTATTATCAATGTACTTTTTTTGTTTCAGATTTAATTTCATTTATTATTCTCTCTTTAAATTTATTAAATTTATTTTCTAATCTTAAAGAAAGTGACTTACCATAAGATTTAACAAATATTTCTACTATATTAGTAAGCATTTTTTTGGTACGTCCATTAACTTTTGCAATTTCCTTCATCAATAAAACAATCTTATTATTATCATCCATTATCTCAACAAGAGACTTTATATTTACTTTTTTGCAAATATCACCTAATTGCTTGATAACTTCCTCTAATTCATCTTTTGTTAAAGAGTAAATATACTTATTCAAACTTTTCCTAAGAGTTCTAGAAAAATAAGATAATCTTGATCTAGTAATATAATTATTAGTAATTTCCCAATATAATATATCATGAGCAAGTATACCTGAAGCAGTAGTTTTTATTACTACTTCATTAGTATTTTCTAAAAGCATTCCAACTAAAGAATTTTCTGGAACAATATGATGATATTTTCTTTCTATCCTCTTATATTTTTTAGAATTAAGTATCTCAGGAAGTAAGCCAGGCCCATCCATACTATATATATCAGTAATTTTAGACTTAACAAAAGGATTAGTATTCATCGCAGCAACTAAAGCAATATTACCTCCTTTAGAATGTCCACCTAAAATAATACTATATTTTGATAAAGTATATCTTTTTAAATACTCAACTGCCTTTACATGAGATTTAGTAGGATATTGATAACTTAATAAAAAATCTTCATACCAACTACTTATCATTTCATCAGTACCTTCAAAAGATATATAAATATGATTCTTTAAATATTCAATAGTTATAACACTAAATTGACTATCATCATCAACTTCATATATATAATTAAATAATAAGCAATCCTTATAACGTTTCTTATTCATTATAGCTTTTAATAATCTTAAAGCATCCTTTTCAGCAATAATACTTTTCTTACCTCTTCTATCAATAGAAAATACCTTTTTACTAACACTTTCTAATGTTTCTTTTTCAGATAATTCAATATTTTGAAGATTAACATATGATAAGAAAGAAAAAATCATAGTATCAACTTCATTAATCTCTTTATCTTCAAAACTATAATCACCATATTTATCAATATATTCAAATAATGTCATAACATCACCTACTCTCATATAGTATATCACACTTAATATGCATAATAAAAAGATTATTTATCATTAAATAAATAATCTTGGAATTCTAGGATTTAAATTACAAAGTATTTCGTAATTAATTGTTTCACACATATCTGCAATCTCATCAAGTGTAATATTTTTATTATCAAAAATAATAACCTCATCCCCTACACTAACATCATTTATACCAGTTATATCAACCATAAAGCTATCCATACATATAGTACCTACAATAGGTGCCTTAACACCATTAATTAAAACAAATCCTTTATTAGTTAAAGATCTTCTAATACCATCACCATATCCAATTGGAATTGTTGCAATAATACTTTTCTCCTTAGTTACATACTTTTGTGAATAACTAATCGCACTATATGCTTCAACTTCCTTAATGAATGTAATTGTAGATTTTAATTTACATATTGGTTTAGTATCAATAATATCTCTACTGCCCTTAAAAGGTTCATACCCATACATTAAAAGACCAGGTCTAACCATATTAGTAAAATCTAAATTTTCATAATGAAGTATTCCATTAGAAGCAGAAAGATGAACATATTTAACAATAATATTATTATCATCTATAATTCTCAATGCTTCTTTAAAAATACCTATTTGCTTCATAGTATAATCACGATCAAAATCAGCAGAAGAAAGATGAGAATATACACCTTCAATCTCTATTTGACTATCCTTAATTATATTAATAAAATCTACCAAATTATTCAAAGAAATACCTGTCCTATTCATACCAGTTTCAACTTCTAAATGAACAACAAATTTCTTGTTATAATTAACCATTTCTTTTAAAAATGTCATATCACTTAATCCAACCATTATATTATATTCAAATATTAATGGAATCTCATGGATATCAGGTTGATTTAAAACAAGAACCTCATTCTTATAACCAATGTTTCTTAAAGAAACAGCTTCATCAACAAGTGCCACTGCAACAATATTAAAATCATTTAAAACATCTACTCTAGTATTAATAAATGTACCATATCCACTAGCTTTAATCACTGGCATTATTTCCTTATTATTAGCATATCTTTTTATTTTATCTATATTATTTCTAAGCTCTTTAATATCTACTTCTAAAAATGTCTTTCTCATATTATCCCTCTTAAAATTTTTTTACAACATCAACATTATAACATATTAATCAACCAATAAAAATATGTTATAATAATGTTATAAGTAATATAGAGGTGAAAATATGAAGTATGATGTATGCTTATTTGGAGGTTGTTCATTAGATATGACATTCTATGCAGCTAGTGATGGCAAATATCCGGAAGAACCAGATGTTGTTGCTCCTGGAGGAAAAGGTGCCAATCAAGCAGTAGCCGCATCACGTGCCGGAGCAAGAACAACAATAATAACAAGATTAGGAAACGACGATATTGGAACAAAAATATGCGAAAATTTAGAAAAAAATAATATAGATATATCAAATGTAGAATTAATTGATCAATTAGATAATGATGCAGCCTATATATATGTAAATGAAAGAGATAAAGATAATGATATAAAAAGAGTTGTTGGCGCTATTGATAGTTTCACAGAAGATATGATAGATGACTATAAAGATATATTATTATCATCAAAAATAGTTGTTGCTCAAATGAAAATACCAAAAGAAGTGAGTATAAGACTAATAAACTTTTGTTATGAAAATAATATTCCAATAGTTGTAACTCCCTGTAGACCTAAAAAACTAGCAATCACTGAAGAAGAAAATAAAGAATTAATTGATAAAATAACATATATAACTTGTAACAGTGAAGAATGTATTACAATGTTTGGAACAGATGACTTTGAAAAAGTAGTAAGTCAATATCCTAGAAAAGTAATTATAACTTTAGGAGAAAACGGTCTAATATATCATGATGGAGAAAAAGTAGTTCATCTAGAAGCACCTCAAAAAGAAACCGTTGTCGATACAACAGGAGCTGGAGATACCTTCGCAGGAAACTTTGCAACATTTATCGCTCAAGGATATTCATTTGAAGATGCCATATTTAAAGCACAGTACGCATCAGGAATGAAGATAATGAAAGAGACAGCCCAAGAAGGAATGCCTTATATCAAGGATTTAAATGAGTTTATAAAAGAATCTTTAAAAAATAAAATAAATACTATGTAATAGTATTTATTTTTATTTATGTCTATTTTCAGATAAATCATTTACTTTAGAATAAAAACTCATATCCCAAAGTCTATCATTAATATAATAAGATTCTATTCTAACTCCGTCTAATTTAGCCACTTTCTCATGAAGTCTAAGTGATGGTTCATTAAAACTAAATACCGCACTAGTTACACTAGCATAACCGATTGAAAAAAGTTGTTCGTAAAATGTATTTAATACCCTCTTACCAAGACCTAATTTTTGTAATCCCGGTTTTATTCCTATTTCTATTTCTGCATTACTCTTATTGGCATTACCTCTCAAAATATTAATATATCCAGCATAATTATTATTACCATCAAGTAAAACATAATTAAAATTCATAACACTTTTAGAAGTACCATAACTACCATCACCCTTTTGAATAATAAATTTATCTTCTCCAAGAGGTATAGAAAAATTATCTCTATTTCTTAATGCATCATTATGGGAATTTATAATTTGTTCTTTATTTATTCCTAAATCATCAAATACAAGTGGAGAAACCAGTTTATACCCGTCACCAATATCAACTACAGGATCAATCTCTTTCTTTTCCGTTAAGAAATCTCTCTCATTTCTCACAATATTATTCGGAAGTATTAATCCCTCTTCTTTTTTCATATTTGGTATATGTTGAAACATATATTTAGATTCAAGATTTCCATCATAATTAATAGAACCATAAGGAATATACCCAAAGTAATTCATTTTAGTATCTTTAGCAATATCAAGTTTAGTTTTATCATGACCAGGTATTGCAATTGTTAAATTATGAATATTTGATTTATGAACATAATCTATATAGTCATCTATAACAGAACTTGCTAAATAATTTTTAATATCCTGACCAATATTATGATCAAAATAAATACAAAGATTAGCTCTCTTATTATGATAGTTAACATTACATAATCCAACTATACCTAACACTTTATCTTGACTTTTTATTGTAAAAGGAAGTCTCAAACTAGGAAGTTTATAGTAATAATTAAAATAATCATATACTTTAGAATCTATTCCAGCCTCCAATAAACTATTATTCATAATTATATTGGCTCTAGGTTCAATATGGCAACGCTTTTCTTCTCTATAATCAGGAGTAATAAATAATTCTTCTTCAATATTAGTATAATTTAAAGCAGAACGTATCCAACTCTTATAAGTATCAATTATAGAAGATTTATCTTCATTAGAAATATTCTTATTTGCCTCAAATCTAATAGAAGTTGTATTTATAGAAGGATCACAATCATATAAAGCAATAAACCCAATATAATTACCATCACTATCTACAATAGATGCACGAAAATTATCAGGAAAACTATCTATTATTTTTTTTGCTTGTTTACCAGATAATCTATTATTAGAAATAATCAAATTAATTGAATCATAATAAAAAGAATCAAAACTACCAATTTTATATTTACCAGTATTAAACTTTTCTACAAAATCAATCCCCATTACTCCTCACCCATATAAATTATATAATAATTTTTTATAATAATCAAAATAATGTCATATTATATATTAAAAATGCTATAATGATTTTGGGTGATTAAAATGAAAATATTTAACAAAGAAAATGGTGATGAAAAAGTATATGTACAATTAGATGACCTATTAGTATTATTCAAAACTGAACAATTTATACCTATATCAATCTTTGATGAAGTATTTGGTAAGGACATTGATATTAATGATATAAATAGGTTTGATTTTATTGAGTTTTATAAAAAAAATGAAGTGGATTTCTTCAAAGCAATTGACTGGATTGTAGATGGTAAAGAATTAAATAAAAAAGATATCGATGAATTAGATAGTATATATAAAAAATCAATTAAGGATGTTAATAATTATTTAATTGATCATAACAACAGCCTTCTAACGGAAGACGAAAATTATGATTATGAATTATTAAAACATAAATCAGACTCAATCAGAAATTTTTTCAGAGCAAAGTATGGCAATTTAAAAATGCCATTCCCAGAAGTAGCAAATTCGGAAGGATTAATAATAGATGATAGTGCTAAATCAGGCATAATTCTAAGTGAAAGCCTAAATCCTAATTCTATTGTTATGACAAAACTAACAGGAGAAAAATTCAAAGGAACAGATCCAATAAATAACCATTTAATAAATCAAGCACTAGAAATTATGAAAACAAGAAGAAAAGGTAGAGATGAATCAGTATTTGAATATAAAACATCATATGATATAAGTGAAAATTTAAAGTCTTTTATAATTAATTATAGAAAAGGTAAATGTAGAACCGAAATACAAGAACAAATAATATTAAATAGAAACAACAAAATGAAAAGATTACTTAAAAAATTGTTAAAAAAAAGAGATGATTAATTCATCTCTTTTTATTGATTAACTTTTATATTTTTACCATCAGATAGTATATCAATTTGACCTTTTCTAGTTAAATAATAATGTATATTATTATCTTCAAGAGTTTTAATAGTTTGACTATCTTCAACCTCTTCATCAGATGAAGTAATAACAGCATACTTGATATTTCTTCCCTCTATTAAATCATCAAATCTCTTTAAATATCTTCCATGATAAGGAACTTTAAGAAAATCATAACTATTATTATCTTCTTCTAAAAAATCTTTTATGCGGGCATTCTGAGCATCTCCCATAAACAAAAAGCTATTATTGTTATAAACTATCGAAGTAATTAAAGAAGAATTATTACTTTCATTTTTATCATACACTTTTTTAGGACCATATATTTTTATATTTAATTCATCTACACTAAACTCTTTATCATTAACTATAGTCTCAGGAGTAATATTCTTCTTACTTAACGAATTAAGATAATTAGTATAATATTCACTATCCTTAGGATAATTACTTTGGAAAACATTATCAATATCTAACTCATCAATTATTTTAGAAGCACTACCAACATGATCCTTATCAAAATGAGTAATAATAAGATAATCAAGTTTATCTATATTATTATTTTTAAAATATTTTAAAATCTCATCAGATAAAGACTGTTCTCCAGTATCTATCATAATATATTTATTATTATAATTAATTAAAATAGCATCAGCTTTACCAGCAGCAAAGAAATGAATTTTAAAGTTATAGTTTTTATTATTTTTTGATAAGATTATTCCAAGAGATATGAATCCTACAAAAACAATAACAAATATAACGATTATTAATACTTTTTTCATAATAATTACCTTTCTATTTATTTCCACTCGAAATGGGTTCTATATAATAAATATCATCATACTTATTATTAATAAATAATCTTACAAATTTTTTTCTATCATCATAAGTAAACACTTTTTCTAAAGAAAACTCATTCGCTTTATCAAATCCTAATAAAGAAACCGGATTACTTCTTTTATTATGACCCAAAGATTCTTTCTTTAAACGTAAAATATATCTATCTTCCTCTACCCTAAATTTAGCATCAGACTCCATATATTTTTGAGGTCTATTTATGTGATTGTCAAACAATTCCATTTTTACAGAAGCATCACTATCTATATTATTACCTTTTATATTCATTAAAGGATAATTAGTTAAGCACAATGCATACTCACGATAGAATTCTTTATCGTAAACAATTACTTTATAGTATTCACATGTTTCCATAGCATTAATTTCCAAAACACTATTAAAAGCTATTTTAGCATTACTATTAGTTTTATATTTAATTGAAGGATTAAGTTTGTTTCTAACATCAACAACAGAATAATAAATTGCACTATTATCATTATCAATAAATAAATCATAATCATTAAATTTTAATTCAGTTATTTTTAATTCCTTAGATTGCTTTCTACTTTCAATTATTCCCTTCCAGTCAGAACTATTCATAACCATCTTATCATACTTACGATTAACTGAAATTATAAAAACAATTCCAACTAAAACAATAGATATAGATAAAATAACAATTAATATTTTATTTTTATTCATACTAAACTATATCATCAGCATCATATTCTATAATTGAATATTTACTTACCTTTTCATTTTTTGATAATTTTTGTTTTAATCCTTCAACATCTTTTGTAGTAAGTTCAATTGCATAATCATAACCTTTATTAGTATAATTTCTTGATTTAAATTTATTAGAAATTTTGTTTTCCTTAAATTCTTTTTGAAGATCTTTCTCAATATCATCTTTACTATGTAAAATTAAAATATATGGATTTCTTCCAAATCTAATATGTTCAAGTACTAATAAGACAATTGTAACTATTAGTGATGTTAAAACACCCACTTCAAATAATTGACATCCACAAACAATACCAATATAAACGCTCCATAATAGATAAACCATATCTACAGGGTCTTTAATCGCAGTTCTGAAACGAATAATTGCAAGTGCACCAATTGTACCTAAAGTAATAATAATATTTGACTGCAAACATAAAATAATAGTTGCAATAAAGAATGGTAAAACTGCAATAGTTATATTGAATGACTTATTATAGAACGATCTATGAGAAATATAACGATAAACAAAGAACTCATAAACTCCTAAAAATAATACAACAAATAGTACAGTTAAAATTGTTAAAGTTGTTATACTCTCATTAGAGTACATATTAATAATATTTTCAAATAATTCTATCATAAAACTCTCCTATATCATGTATGAATCTAAAATTCTTCTACAATAATAATATTTTGAAAAAGAAGTTTGTTTAAATTCATAAGATTCTACTATTTTTTTAATATATGATGGTAAAACATCATCAAACTTTACTTCTAATACATTTTGATTACTAGGTTGAATATAATATTTAACATAATCACCATTAAGGAAATTATCAAAATCATAAGATGCAGATATCTTAGTATCAAAAGTAATTCTAACATTTGTTATTTCCTCAACAAAAGCAATCCTCTCATAATCCACTATAACTTTAGGGACATAATTATATAACATAATATCACGAGCTAATTCTTTTATAAGATTTTTATCCGTATCATATACTATATCAGTTATATTACCAGATACAATTTTTTCATATTCATCAAGTGTTAATTTACAACTCTTCTTGTGACACCTACTATCAATTTTTTCTTTTCTTTCGAGGACAATATAACTTAAATCTTCATCATAAAATCTTATACGCCATTTAAATCTCTTTGATAAACCAGAATCAGTCGTATAAATGGATTGATCCTTATAATCATCAAAATATAATGAATGTATCACATACTTGCCACATTTAGGTGTATGAGGATCAAGATCTAAAACCTCAGAAATCCGAGATTTTAAAAGTGAAAGTTGTTGATTTGTAAGATTATATTTCCACTCATTACGATACTTCTTAATTAATACCACTTCCTATCTTACTAGATAATTGTATCATAAAAAAAATCAATAAGAAATACAAAATTAGTAAAAGATCCAAATCTGATTATAGAATAATATTATAAAAAAAGAAGACAAAAAAAACATGGATTTTTTAGAAAAAAATAAAAGACAATTACAATGAAGCGAACCCCTTAGAGTAGACATCATAAAAAAGACAGTTTACTAAAAAAATGATAGAAAAACACTTCCAAAAAGAAGTGTTTTTCTATGGCTTCCAAAGGTCAAAAATTTAATAACGATTCTAATGAGCTTCGTAATGAAATAATTCAAAAGCTTATTTATCTACAATATTAGATTTGTATGATAGACATATGATTTCATATAAAATATCTAAACATAATGATAATAAACTAGTAATGAATACTTTAAATGATGCATTATCAAAAGAAAAAGATGTATATAGATTAATCATACACAGTGACCAAGGATTAAAATATACATCTTATGAGCACAAAGCTATTACATTATTTTTTTCATCATCATGTAATGGAACTCATAATATTCCTATAATTGGTTTAGATATGTTTACCATTACTTTCCTCTATAACATTATTAATTTTTGAATAAAAATTCATATCCCATAATTTACCATTAACATAATATGATTCTAATCTTATACCATTTAATTCAGCAACTTTTTCATGCAATTTTATAGATGGATTATTAAATTCAAATACTGCACTAGTAACACTAGCAACACCTGTAGAAAATAATTCATCATAGAATTTATTGATAACTGCAGTTCCTAATCCATTATGTTGTAATGTAGGATCAATTCCTATTTCTACTTCAACATTTTTACCATTTGCATTACTTCTTAAAATATTAATATATCCAGCATAATCATTTCTATCGTCTAAAACAATATAACTATAATTCATAAATGCTTTTGATATTCCATAATTCCCATTACCTTTTTGTAAAAAATATTTATCTTCTCCAAGTGGTATTGCAAATCCATCTCTATTTTGCATTGCTTTTATATGTCCTGCTAAAACTCTATTTGAATCAATATTTTCTTTTTCAAATGAACTTGGTTTAATCATTTTAAATCCATTACCTAATTCAATTTTTTCTGATAATTCTTTCTTTTCTGTATCCAATAATGAAGTAGAAATAGAATTATTGCTAGGAATTATAATACCATTTTCTTTTTTCATATTTGGAATATGTTGAAACATCATATTTGATTCAATATTATTCCCATTGATCATTCCATATGGAATTGCACCATAATAATTCATATTTGTTTTATTTAATATACTTAATAAATCTTCATTACTTCCATTAACTGATAATGTTACATTATGAACATTTGAATTATGAACATAATTGATATAATCATCAATTATGTATCCAGATAACTCGTTTGCTATATCACTTCCTAATGATTTATCAAGAAAAATATTTAAATTAGCTCTTTTATTAGACCAAATAAGATTACTTAATCCAATAATACCAATAACTCTATCATTATTTTTTATTGTAAAAGGAAATTGTAATCTTGGAATAGAATAATCTTGTGAAAATCGTTCTAAATCCTCTTCTGATATGCCAGGTATTAATAATTCATTTGCTATTATAATATTGCTACTTGGAACAATTTCTTTTTTTTCTATTTCTGCTTTGTTTTTAGTTGTATAGATCATTTCATGTATTTCTGTTATATTTAATGAATCTGTTAAATACTTAGTAAATTCACTTAATATTTCCGCTTTATCATTTTCATCTAAATCTTTATTAACTTCAAATCTTATAGAAGATGTATTATTTTTAGCATCAACATTGTATAATCCTATATATCCAACATATTCTCCAACCTTATTGGTAATTGCTGCTCTATAAGTAGTTGGCATTCCTTTTAATACTGCTTCAACTTCTTCATCAGTTATATTTGAATTATCCTTAATCAATTGTTTTGTTATATCTATATATGCATCAAAACTTCCTATCAAGTAATTATTTGTTTCTAATTTTGTAATAAAATTTTCGTTCATTATAAAACCTCCTCAATCAATTTGAATATTTTAGCATATTTGCCCTTAAAAATCAAATCATCATCCATTTTTACCTATTTTCAATTAAGTGTTTATTACCTTCATTTACTTGTTGTTGTAATACTTCTAATTCTTTAACATTCTTATTATTTTTTAATGCTTCCATTTATTAAAAAAGAGGAGTGGTAGTATTTAATAAAGCCTAAATACTACTGACTCCTCTAATAATTCCAATATTATAAATTTTCGATATTATATGTATATATTTCATAGATGTACCTCCATTTCTAGAGTATACTTCTCTCATTGGTTATTTATAATATTACTTTTTTAGAATTAGTCAATACCCTGTTCAGAGTACTAGTATTTAGTTTTCTTTTATATAATTTTCTAGTTCAGATAATTTTATCTTTTTACCAAGATTATGAATATAGATTTCATTTGAATAATTAAATGCTAGATAAAGTTTATTATT
>JAEEGL013890611.1_pt1 | contig 13320 bp, 11 predicted proteins | sample 9134231 | NCBI WGS metagenome assembly JAEEGL01 (sample SAMN16246548, study PRJNA631951) | gut metagenome | biome: gut microbiome; feature: rumen; material: fiber-attached | host: Bos | place: Iran: Karaj | collected 2018-10 | reverse complement strand
GTTGGGGCTTTTGAGCCAGGCGAAGCTCTCCCCCGTCAGCCGTTCCAGGGCCCGCTGCCGGGCTGCGGCAAAGGGCAGGCCCTCCGCCAGCGCCTCCTTTAATAGGGGCGGCAGCGCGGGGCTGTCCAGCAGGGCGGCGGCCCGGCGCAGGGCTTCCCCGTCCCCGCTCTCGGAGCCGAAGGAGAGCGCGTCCACACAGCCGAGGCGGTGCAGGATGCTTACCGCGCCGCGGGCAAAGCCCTCGGCAGAGGAAAGGGCCCAGGGCAAGGGCAGCTCCAGCACCAGGTCCGCCCCGCCCCGGAGAGCGGCGGCTGCCCGCACACGGTGGGAAAGGACGGCGGGCTCGCCCCGCTGGACGAAATCGCCGCTCATCACCGCGACAAGGGCCGTCTCCGGCCCAAGCGCGGCCCGCGTGAGAGACAGGTGCAGGGCGTGGCCCTTGTGAAAAGGATTGTATTCCGCCACGATCCCGGCCGTTTTCATAGTCACCCCTCCCAAAAATGATTTTTTTGCGCAAAAATGCTTGTATTATCCGGCAAAAGAGTTTAAAATATTTAGGTATGATTATTTTAGCCCAATTCCGAACAGATTTCAACAGGAAAGGATAGATACCAATGAACATTCTTATCATCAACGCGGGCAGCTCCTCCCTGAAATATCAGCTCATGGACCCCGATACCGGCGTCGTCACCGCCAAGGGCGTCTGCGAGCGCATCGGCATCGACGGGAAGCTGACCCACAAGGTCCCCGCCGCCGACAAGAAGGTGGAGAAGGACATTCCCATGCCCACCCACAAGGAAGCCATTGAGGCCGTTATGGCGATTCTCGTTGACCCGGCGGACGGCGTCATCAAGTCCGTCGATGAGATCGACGCGGTGGGTCACCGCGTGCTGCACGGCGGCGACAAGTTCGTGGCCTCCTGCATCGTGGACGAGGCCTGCAAGCAGGCGATCCGCGACTGCATTCCCCTCGGCCCCCTCCACAACCCCGCCAACCTCATGGGCATCGAGGCCTGCGAGAAGGCCATGCCCGGCAAGCCCCAGGTGGCCGTGTTCGACACTGCGTTCCACATGACCATGCCCCCCAAGGCTTACCGCTACGCCATCCCCACCAAGTACTACACCGAGGATCACCTGCGCCGCTACGGCTTCCACGGCACTTCTCACCGCTTCGTTTCCCGCCGCTGCATCGAGCTGATGGGCAAGAAGCCCGAGGAGCTGAAGATCGTCGTGGCTCACCTGGGCAACGGTTCCTCCCTCTCCGCGGTGGCGAACGGCAAGTGCCAGGACACCTCCATGGGCCTCTCCCCTCTGGCCGGCGTCCCCATGGGCACCCGCTCCGGCGATATTGACACCTGTGTGGCCCAGTATATCATGAACAAGGAGGGCATGAGCGCTGACGAGTGTCTGAACATGCTCAACAAGAAGTCCGGCATGCTGGCCATGTCCGGCGTTTCCTCCGACTTCCGCGATATCGAGGCCGAGGCCGACAAGGGCAACAAGGACTGCCGCCTGGCCCTGGATAAGTTCTGCTACGAGGTGAAGAAGTACATCGGCGCTTATGCTGCCGCTCTCGGCGGGCTGGACTGCCTGGTCTTCACCGCCGGCGTCGGTGAGAACGCTCCCACCACCCGCGCCTCCATCTGCGAGGGGCTGGAGTATCTGGGCGTGAAGCTGGACCCCGCCAAGAACAACACCCGCGGCAAGGAGGCCATCATCTCCGCCGACGATTCCAAGGTCACCGTCTGGGTCATCCCCACCAACGAGGAGCTGATGATCGCGCAGGACACCCAGGAGCTCGTCTCCGCGCTGAAGAAGTAATTTCTTCGGAAAACAGTACCCGGTATTCAGAGAATGAAAACGGCTGCCGTCCTTTTGGACCGGCAGCCGTTATTATATACATTATATCCAAATAAGCAAGCAGCTCCTTATACAAGCAGCTCTTTATATTTCCGAAATGCGCTGGGGAGGGCCAGGTCCCGCAGGATCGTTTCCGCCGTTTCCCAGCGCCAGGGGCCGCAGGGGGCTGCCAGCTCCGCCAGCCAGCCCTGCATCCGCCACTCCACGTGGGTGAATACGTGCTTCGCCTCCCCGCAGGGGGCCAGAGAAAGGACCTCTCCCCCCTGCTCAGCCAGAAAGAGGCGCAGGGCGGCTTCTTCCCCGTGGCCGGCCAAGGCGGGGAACTCCCATAGGCCCGCCAGAAGCCCCGTGTCCGGCCGCTTCGCCACGGCCCAGCGGCCGCCGGCGGAAAGGAGCAGCACCGTTCTTTCCTCCACGCGGCGGGGCTTTTTCGGGCTGCGCAGAGGATAGCGCTCCGGCGTGCCCTCCGCCCGGCCCCGGCAGAGATCAGCCAGCGGGCAGCCTTCGCAGAGAGGCTGGGCGTTGGGCAGGCAGACCGTCTCCCCCAGCTCCATGAGGCCCTGGGTCAGCAGGCCCGCCTCCCTGCCCGCGGGATAGACAGCCCGCAGGGCTTCCGTGAAGGCGCGGCGCACGGTGGGCTGCAGCACGTCCCGTCCATCGGCCAGCAGGCGGCTCAGCACCCGCAGAACGTTGCCGTCCACCGCCGGCTCCGGCTCGCCGCAGGCAATGGAGGCGATCGCCCCGGCGGTATAGTCCCCGACGCCGGGGAGCCTTCGCAGCTCCGCCGCCGTGCGGGGAAGCTGCCCGCCGTATTCCGATACGACGCGCTCCGCGGCCTTTTTCAGATTCCGTGCCCGGCTGTAATAGCCCAGCCCCTCCCAAAGCTTCAGCACCCGCTCCTCCTCCGCTTCGGCCAGGGCCTCCACGGTGGGAAAGGCGGCCATGAAACGCTCGAAATAGCCGCGCACCGCCTCGATGCGTGTCTGCTGCAGCATGATCTCCGAGACCCAGACGCGATAAGGCGTCGGCTCCTCCCGCCAGGGCAGGGGCCGCCCGTTTGCCTCAAACCATCGGCAGAGGCGGGCGGCAGTTTCACGCAGCAGGGTCTGATCGTCCATTCTCCATACTCCTTCTCAGCAAAACTCCCGGACGAGGCAGGGCGCTTCGGTCCGGGAGTTCCTTCGTTTCGCTTGGGACGACGGTATACCGTTCAGCCGTTCCCCGCCATCCTGTTCAGCTTGTCCAGCACCTCTTGAAAATACGGCGGCAGCGGTGTTTCAAATCGCATGGCCTCCCCCGTGCGGGGATGAAGGAAGCGGATGGCCCTGGCGTGCAGGCACTGGCTCGACTGGCCCAGCTCCGGCTTCTTCATGCCGTAGACCACGTCGCCCAGCACCGGGTGGCCGATATGGGCCAGGTGGACGCGGATCTGATGGGTCCGCCCCGTTTCCAGCTTGCAGCGCAGGTGCGTGTAGCCCGGAAAGCGGGCAAGCACCTCGTAATGGGTCACGGCCGGGCGGGAGTTTTTATCCGTAACGGCCATCTTCTTCCGCTCCGTCGGGTGGCGGCCGATGGGCGCGTCGATCACGCCCGCCTCGTCCCGTATCGTGCCGCGCACGATCGTCTCGTACTCGCGGGAAAGGCTGCGGTCCTTGAGCTGATCGGAGAGAGCGCGGTGGGCGAAGTCGTTTTTTGCGGCGATCAGCAGGCCCGAGGTCTCCTTGTCGATGCGGTGGACGATGCCGGGCCGCTTTTCCCCTCCGATGCCGGAGAGAGAATCCCCGCAATGAAAGAGCAGGGCGTTCACCAGCGTCCCGTCCGGGTGGCCGGGCGCCGGGTGGACCACCAGGCCCTTGGGCTTGTTCACCACGATCAGGTCCCCATCCTCATAGACCACGTCCAGCGGGATATCCTGGGGCTCCAGCGCCGTATCCTCCGCCGCGTCCGGCAGCTCCAGGCGCAGGACCTCCCCCGCCGCGAGCTTTCGGCTGCTTTTGACGGGGCGGCCCGCCTCGTCCAGCACACGGCCGGTGCGGATCAGCTCCTGGGCGGCGCTGCGGCTCAGCTCCGCCGCCTTGGCGGCCACGAAGCTGTCTGCCCGCTGCCCGGCTTCCTCCGGCTCAACCGGGATCAGCCGGATCATGCTTCTGCTCCTGCTCGGGCTTATAGGCCTTCAACTGCTCCAGAACGGCCTCCTTCTCCCCCTCCGAGCTGGGAATGGCCTTCAATTCCTTCTCGTAGGGGCTGAAAAACAGCACGCTCACCACGAAGAGGATGCCGCCTGCCACGATGCAGCAATCCGCAATATTGAATACGGCGAAGTCCACAAAAAGGGTCTTGAACATATCCACCACGTAGCCGCGCAGCAGCCGGTCCAGCAGATTGCCGATGGCGCCGCCCAGCACCAGCGCCAGGGCGAAGCGCTGGGACCGGACCCGGGGCCGCCCCAGGCAGAAAGCCACGAGGATCGCGAGGCAGACCAGGATGGTGAGGATGATGATGGGGAGCTGCAGCCCCGTAAAGAGGCTGAAGGCAGCCCCCTCGTTGCGCACGTTGGTGAGGCCCATCACGGCGGGGATCAGGGCTGTCTCCTCCCCCAGAGGGATGTTCCGGACGATCCATATTTTGAAAAGCTGATCCGCCAGGACCAGAAAAGCGGCAAAAATGATATAAGACATATTGCCTCCTGTCAAATCGGCGGCGGGGTCATGGACTCCGCCGCCGTAGGTTTTCGCTTCAGCCTTGCAGGACCTTGGCGCAGCGCGGGCAAAGGCCCTCTTCGTTCACAGCCTTGTCGTGGACCCAGCAGCGCTGGCACTTGGGCTCCTCCGAGGGACGCACAGCCACGCTCATGCCCTCGACCTCGCCCTTCACACCCTCTTCACCGACGGCCAGCTCCACCTTGGAAACGATGCAGAGGGTCTTGAGGTCCGCCCCCTGCAGGGCCTCCGCCGCGGCGGGATCGGTGAAGGAAAGGGTGATCTCCGCATCCAGCGGCTTGCCGATGCGCTTGGCGGCCCGCTCCAGCTCCAGGGCCTTGTTCACGTCTCCCCGGATGGCGATGAGCCGCTCCCAGCGGGCGGCGGCCTCCTCCGTGAGGACAAAGGCCGGGTCTGCCGCAGGCATATCGTTGAGCATCACATGGCGCGCATCGTCCCCGCTTCTGTGAGGCATCATGAGCCAGATCTCGTTGGCCGTGAAGGCCAGGATGGGCGCCAGCAGGCGGACCAGGGCATCCAGGATCAGGAAAATCGCCGTCTGCGCGCTGCGGCGGAGCTTCCCCTCCCGCTGCTCACAGTAGAGCCGGTCCTTGATGATATCCAGGTAGAAGTTGGACATATCCACCACGCAGAAATTGTGGATGGCGTAGGTCACGGCGTAGAACTCGTAGCGCTCGTAAGCGGCCAGGCACTTTTCCACCAGCTTGTTCAGCCGGGCCAGAGCCCAGCGGTCCAGCTCCTCCATCTCCGCAAAGGGCACGGGCTCGTTGGGATCGAAGCCGTCCAGATTGCCGAGGATATAGCGGGCGGTATTGCGGATCTTCAGATACTTGTCGGAAAGCTGCTTGAAGATCGCGTCGGAGCAGCGCATATCCAGATGATAATCGGAGGAAGCGGCCCACAGGCGGATCAGATCGGCTCCGTACTTGTTCACGATCTCCTCGGGAGCGACGCCGTTGCCCAGGCTCTTGTGCATGGCTCTTCCTTCGCCGTCCACCGTCCAGCCATGGGTGAGCACCGTGCGGTAGGGCGCGGCGCCCTTCACGGCCACCGCCGTCAGCAGGCTGGACTGGAACCAGCCGCGATACTGGTCTCCGCCCTCCATGTAGAGGTCGGCCGGCCACGTGCCGGGAGAATCCAGCTCCATGGAGGCCACGTGGGTGGAACCGGAATCGAACCACCCGTCCAGCGTGTCGGTCTCCTTCGTGAAGGTCCTGCCGCCGCAGTGGGGGCAGGCGTAATTTTCCGGCAGAAGGGCCGCGGCTTCCTCGGTGAACCAGGCGTTGGAGCCCTTCTCACGGAAAACGGCGGAGATCTTGTCGATGGTCTCGGTGGTGCAGACGGGCTTGCCGCAGTCTTCACAATAGAAGACGGGGATGGGCAGGCCCCAATGGCGCTGGCGGGAAATGCACCAGTCGGCACGCTCCCGGATCATGGAGGCCATGCGCTCGCCGCCCCAATCGGGGATCCACTCCACGCTCCGGGCGGCCTTCACGGCCTCGTCCTTGAACGCATCCACGGAGCAGAACCACTGGTCCGTCGCCCGGAAGATGATGGGCTTCTTGCAGCGCCAGCAGTGGGGATAGGAGTGGGTCATCTTCTCCGAGGCGAGAATGGCGCCGTTCGCCTGCAGGTCGGCAAAAATGGGCTCGTGAGCCTGGAGGACGCTGAGGCCCTCGTACTTGCCCGCATAGGCGTTGAAGCGGCCGCGATCGTCCACGTTCACCACCAGGTCGCGCCCGGAGGGGAGCTGGGGATACTTGCGGCAGACGTTGAAGTCGTCCGCGCCGTAGGCCGGGGCGGTGTGGACACAGCCGGTACCGGCGTCCAGCGTGACGTGCTCGCCCAGGATGACGAGAGAGGTCTGGTCAAAGAGGGGGTGCCGCGCCGTCATCAATTCAAAATCCGCGCCCTTCATGGTGCAGAGGACCTTTTCCGCCGTGAGGCCCGCCTTTTCCAGCACGGACTTGTACAGCTCCGCCGCCATGATGTAGCACTCCCCGTTGGAGGCCTGCACAACGGCGTAATCCAGAGAAGGATTGAGGCAGATGGCGAGGTTGCCCGGAATGGTCCAGGTCGTGGTGGTCCAGATCACGAAGAAGAGCTTATCCAGCGGCGCGAGAGAGGCCAGCTTGCCCAGATCGTCCTCCACACGGAACTTGACGAAGATCGTGGTCACCGGATCGTCGGCATACTCGATCTCGGCCTCGGCCAGAGCGGTCTCATCCGTCGGGCACCAGTAGACGGGCTTCTTGCCCTTGTAGATATAGCCCTTTTCGTACATCTTTCCGAAGATCTTGACCTCCTCGGCCTCAAACTTCGGGTCCATGGTCAGATAGGGATGAGCCCAGTCGCCGATGACGCCGAGGCGCTTGAATTCCTCCCGCTGGATATCCACGAAGCTCTGGGCGAAGCCGTGGCAGGCATCCCGGAACTCGGGGATGGCCATGGCCTTGCGGTTGAGCTTGTTCTGCTTGATGATGGCGCTCTCGATGGGCATGCCGTGGTTATCCCAGCCCGGCACGTAGGGGGCCCGGAAGCCCGCCATGTTCTTATAGCGCACGATGAAGTCCTTGATAGACTTGTTGAGCGCGTGGCCCATGTGCAGATGCCCGTTGGAGAAAGGCGGCCCGTCGTGCAGCACAAAAGCGGGCTTGCCCTCGTTGCGCTGCATGATCTGTCCATACAGGTCCATCTTCTCCCAGCCGGCCAGCATATCCGGCTCTCTCTTCGCCAGACCGGCCCGCATGGGAAACTCGGTCTTCGGCAGGTTCAATGTGCTGTTGTAGTCCTTCGGCATGTTCCGCTTCGTCCCTTCTCCCCGCGGGCACGGCCCGCGGGACATCGTATCCCGATATACCGTCAAAAGGGTATTGCCGCATGAGAGCGGCAATACCCCCGGCGGATCGGTTGTTTTTGCCTTCATGGGTATCGGAATCAACCGTGTGCAAGTTGAAAGGTTAAAGGTGAAAGGTCAAAGAACGATTCTTTCAACTTTCATCTTTCAACTTTAAACTCAAGTATTCTGAAACCGATACGCAAATGTTGGCTTACTTCGTGGCGTCGTACTCGTCGCCAAACTTCAGGTCGGCAAACTCGATGCGGTTCTTCCGGCCCTCGGTCTCGCTGAAGTTGTATACCTTGGTGTCGCTGCTGACCTCTTCCTTCTTGGGGGCCTCTTCGGCATTCATGGCGTTTTCGATGATCTGCGCCACGCTCTTCTCGATCTCCTCAGCCTTCCGGGCCGCCTCAGCCTCCCGCTCAGCGGGGGTGATCTCAGGCGCGGCAGGCTCTTCCGGAGCGGGCACGAAATCCTCCAACTGGTCCAGGAAAGTGCCGTGCTTCTCCACCATCTCCTTGGCGGAGCGGATGAATTCCGCCGTCTTCTCCTTGGCCAGATCCAGCTTTTTGCCCTCGGCGGCAACCTCGGCGCGAATGGCCTCGATCTTATCGTGGGCGTTGCGCTCAGCGTCCGCCACCAGGTTGATGCTCTTTTTCTCCGCCTCGTCGGTGATCTCCTTGGCCATCTTCTGGGCGGTGAGCAGGGCCATACGCATAGCGTCCTCCGTCGAGCGGTATTCCTCGACCTTGTCCACCAGAACCTTCATTTTGCTCTTGAGAGCGGCGTTTTCCTTATACAGATCGGTATAGTCCTTCGCTACGGCTTCGATAAACTCCTCCACGGAGGCCATGTCGTAGCCGCCGAAAACGGCTTTCTCAAAGGTTTTTCCTGTAAGCTCCTGCGGCGTCAGCATATCTCATTCCCCTCCCCTTAAAAATAGAGACCGTTGTTTTCCAGCTCGTCGATCAGATCGCCCAGAATGTCCACGTTATAAGGTGTGATCATATACGTGCTCACGGCGACCTTCTTGATCTTCCCGTCCTGCGAATAGGCCACGCCGCTGAGAAAGTCCAGCACACGGCGCGCCACGTCTTTATTCGTGGATTCCAGATTGAGGACGACGGTGCGCTTCTCCCGCAGATGGTCTGCGATCTCGGCGGCGTTCTCAAACTTTTCCGGCTTTACCAGCACGACCTGGAGCTGTGCGGTGGCATGGATATTGACGACCTTGTTGTTCTTATCCGCCTCGGCGGCAGCCCTGGAGCTTTTGCTGTTGACGGGGGTGCGCTCCATAGCCGAGGGGGTATAAACGGCTTCCTCCTCGTCGTCATACGGGTCTACCAGGCGCTGTCTCAGCTCATCAAAAAATCCCATCTCTATACCGTTCCTTTCTGCTTCTCTTTCTTGACCAGGGCTCAGCGGCTGACACGCTCACCGAAAATGGCCGAGCCGATGCGGACCATATTGGACCCGCAGGCGATCGCCGCTTCAAAATCTCCGCTCATTCCCATAGAAAGGGTATCAATACAAATATTATTATCGTATTTTTTTCCTCTCATGTCAACATAAAGATCGTACATTTTCTCAAAATATACGGCGTTTTTTTCTTCTGACCCCAGATTTGGGGGAATTGCCATCAAGCCCTGCACCTCCAGCCCCTCCAGGCCGGAGAGACGGGCCAGCAGCTCCTCCGTTTTTTCGGGCTCGACGCCGCTCTTCCCCGGCTCGTGCCCGATGTTGACCTCCAGGAGGATCTTCTGCGTCACGCCCCGCTCCCGGGCCTTCCGGGCGATCAGCTCGGCCAGCTCCCAGGAATCCACCGACTGGATCAGATCGGCGACGCCCACCAGATATTTCACCTTGTTCTTCTGCAGGCCGCCGATAAAGTGCAGCGGCGCGCCCGCATAGGCGCCCTGCCCGTTCTTCTCCACCAGCTCCTGTACCCGGTTTTCACCGCAGGCGTCCACCCCGGCAGCGACGGCGGCCTTTACGGCCTCCGCCCCGTTGGTCTTGGTAGCCGCCACGAAGCGCACCTCGCCGGGCCCGCGCCCGGCCGAAGCGGCCGCCCGCTCGATGCGCTCCCGCAGGGCGCGCACGTTTCCGGCAATATCCGTCATCAGTTCACGACCTTTCCGGCATACAGCTCCTTGCCGCTCACGATCACTTCGTCCCCGGCATGGAGCTTTGCCCCGCTCACCACGTAGAAATCCCCCACGTCAAAGAGGATGTCCACGGCTTTTTTCTCTACCTGTATGCCCGTCTGGACGTAGACGAAAATGCCGCCCTCCTCGTCCATACGGATCGCCCGCTTGGGCACGCGGATGCCCCGGTCCTCGCTGAGGATGATCTCTGCCGACTGCACGCGCATGGACAGGGTGTCCGACATGGCCTCCTCGCAGGAAAAGACCACGGCGGCCTCCCCGTTTTCCGGCACGCTCACGCTGACCACCTGCATGCGCAGCACCTCGCTGTAATAGCGGCCGAAGATCATGGTGACGCTGTCGCCCCGCTCGAAGCGACGGGCGCTCTCCCCGTTCATCACCGCGGCGTAATACCATCTGCTGCCGTAGACCAGCTTGCCGATGGCCTTTTCCGGCGCCTCCCGCTTTTCTCCGATCAGGCTCTTGAGGGAGGAGGCGGAAATGCCCGTCACGTCCTCGGGCTTCAGATCCTCAAACCCATCCAGCGCGGAGCTGTAAAGCCCCGAGGCCGGCGCCGTCACGATGGCGGAAACACGGGAAACGGAGCTTTGCAGCGTGAGCTGCTCATTGCGCAGCGCCGTGAGCTGGGAGTTGATGCCCTGCGCATCGCTGGCGGCGGAAAAGAGCATGGTGCCGATGGCCAGGCTGTGCCCGTCCACCTCCCCCAGCTCCCGCTGCTGCACCGCGTGCCGCAGGGCCAGGATCTCGCTTTTGATGCCGCTGTCGATCTTCTGCGAATCGGCCTTGCCGCCGTTTTCCAGCGCCTCCAGCCCGGCGATCTGGTTCGTAACGTCCCGCAGGCGCTCGGCGCGGCGCAGATTCTCATCCGTGGAATAGACGGCGCCGATCATCCCGCCGCCGGAGACGCGCTTGCCCTCATCCGCCTCCACGTAGACGGATTGATAGCCCGTTTTCAGCACCTCTTCGTCCCGCACCACCATGCCGTAAACGCTGATGGTATCCCGCACGGTATAGTCTACGGCGGCAGAGGTCTGATACCCGTTGTTCAGGGAGGAGATCAGATACACAGCCACGTAGGCAATGATCGCCGCCAGAAATACGATGCTGACGATCTTCAGTGCTTTGCCTGTTTTCTCCACTCCTCTCGCCTCCTTGATCAGTGCTCAGCAAATCATGCTCTGCCGTTTGCTTTCCTCTTCCTCCGCCAGCGATACGGGCCTTGCCGGCACGATGGTGGAGATGGCGTGTTTGTAGATCATCTGCTGCTTCCCCTCCGAATCGAGGATCACCACGAAGCTGTCAAAGCCCGTGATCGTGCCCCGGAGCTGGAAGCCGTTCATCAAAAACATGGTTACGCTCAGCCGTTCTTTCCTGGCCTTGTTGAGAAAACTTTCCTGCAGGTTCGCTGTCTTTTGCATGAGTCCTGTCTCCTTTACGGTAAGTATGGCCGACACCATATTTAGTGTCTGTCTGCCGTTATTATACCATATCTCACCATAAATTCTGTCGAACACTGACAGACCCACGGAAAATCCGACTCATTTTTTCGGAGGATCCAATTCACGTCCTCCCGGCCGGAAAGCCAGGAAAGCTGGCGCTTGGCGTAACGGCGGGAGGCGCGCTGGATGGTCTCCTTCGCTTCGTCCATGCCGCACTCGCCCCGCAGGGCAGCCAGGACCTCCTTGTAGCCGATGGCCTGCATGGCAGTCGCCGTTTCCGGCACGCCGGAGGCCAGCAGGGCGCGAACCTCGTCCACCAGACCCAGCTCGAACATCCGCTCCACCCGCCGGTCGATGCGCTCATAGAGCAAGGCGCGATCGGCAAAGCTCAGCGCGATGCGGCAGGCACGATAGGGCGGCTCCCGCAGGCGGCTGAGCCGGTCGTGCTCCGTGATGGTCTTCCCCGTCACGGCCCAGACCTCCAGGGCGCGGACCACGCGCTTTTTATCGTTGGCATGCAGCCGTGCGGCGCTCTCCGGGTCCACCCCCGCCAGCTCCCGCAGCAGGGCCTCGCCGCCCTCCTCGTCGTAACGCAGGGAAAGGGCCGCGCGCACGGCGGGGTCGCCCCCCAAAAAATCCCGCCCCGAAAGGAGCGAGTCGATATACAGCCCGGTGCCGCCCACCAGGAAAGGGACCTTTCCCCGGGCGGCAACGTCGTCTATACAGGCTGCCGCATCCTCCACGTAGCGGGAGACGGAGTATTCCTCCCGCGGGTCTACACAGGAGAGCAGGTGATGGGGCACGCCCTCCAGCTCTGCCTTCTCCGGCGTGGCGGTGCCGATATCCATGCCCCGGTAGAGCTGCATGGAGTCGGCGGAGACCACCTCGCCCCCGAAGCGCTTTGCCAGCGCGACGCCCAGAGCGGTCTTCCCCGTGGCGGTGGGGCCCGTAATGACGACGACGGCGGGGCGCATATCAGTTGCGCAGAGCGTGGATCGGCGCAGGGATGCGGCCGCCGCGGCTGATGAACGCCGCCGCGGACTTCTCGTGAACCGGCATCACGGGAGCCGAGCCCAACAGCCCGCCGAATTCCACCATATCCCCCACCTTCTTGCCGGGGGCGGGGACGATGCGCACGGCGGTGGTCTTGTTGGTGATCATGCCGGTGGCCGCCTCGTCCGCAATGATGGCGGCAATGGTCTCGGCAGGGGTGTCGCCGGGAACGGCGATCATATCCAGGCCCACGGAACAGACGCAGGTCATGGCCTCCAGCTTGTCCAGGCAGAGGTCTCCCCGCTGGGCGGCGGCGATCATGCCCGCATCCTCGCTGACGGGGATGAAGGCACCGGAAAGGCCGCCCACGTGGCCGGAGGCCATGACGCCGCCCTTTTTCACGGCGTCGTTGAGCAGGGCAAGGGCCGCGGTGGTGCCGTGGGTACCCACGCTCTCCAGGCCCATTTCCTCCAAAATCTCAGCCACGCTGTCTCCGACGGCGGGGGTGGGAGCCAGGGACAGGTCCACGATGCCGAAGGGGACGCCCAGCCGCTGAGACGCCTCGCGGGCCACGAGCTGGCCCATGCGGGTGATGCGGAAAGCGGTCTTCTTGATGGTCTCGGCCACCACGTCGAAGCTCTGGCCTTTCACGGCCTGCAGCGCGTGATGCACCACGCCCGGGCCGCTCACGCCCACGTTGATGACGCACTCGGGCTCACCGGTGCCGTGGAAGGCCCCGGCCATGAAGGGATTATCCTCCACGGGGTTGGCAAAGACGACGAGCTTCGCGCAGCCCATGCCGCCCTGATCGGCGGTGATACGGGCCGTTTCCACGATCTGGCGGCCCATGATGCGCACGGCGTCCATATTGATGCCGGCCTTCGTCGTCGCCACGCCCACGCTGGAGCAGACACGCTCGGTATTGGCCAGCGCCGTGGGGATCGAGTCGATAAGGCGCATGTCCCCGATGGTGAAGCCCTTATGGACCAGGGCGGAGAAGCCGCCGATAAAGTTCACGCCCACCTCGCGGGCGGCCCGGTCGAGCGTTTCAGCGAACATGGTATAGTCCTCCGTGTCGCTGCTCTCGGCCACCATGGCGATAGGCGTCACGGCGATGCGCTTGTTGACGATGGGGATGCCGAATTCCTTTTCGATCTCCTCCCCCGTCTGCACCAGCTTCTCGGCCTGGCGGGTGATCTTGTCGTAAATGCGGTCACAGCAGGCCTGCGGGTCCTCCCGCGCACAGCCGCGCAGGGAAATGCCCATGGTGACGGTGCGGATATCCAGGTGCTGCTGGTCGATCAT
>JAEEGL013061199.1_pt1 | contig 13320 bp, 12 predicted proteins | sample 9134231 | NCBI WGS metagenome assembly JAEEGL01 (sample SAMN16246548, study PRJNA631951) | gut metagenome | biome: gut microbiome; feature: rumen; material: fiber-attached | host: Bos | place: Iran: Karaj | collected 2018-10 | reverse complement strand
CCGCGCAATCCGCAGACGGTCTATCATAAAATGCAGCTTGTGCTTGAACGCGCCGAATGTAAAAAGATTCGTTTTCACGATCTGCGTCACACCTTCGCGACAATGGCGCTTGAGCACGGCATGGACATTAAAACGCTTTCCGCGATCATAGGCCATACCTCGTCCCAAACGACAGTCAACATCAGATATCCGCACAAAAAGAAAGTTAGGTCAGAGCGTTTTGAACCGTATCAAATAAAAAAGCCTTAAATCCTCCTTAATTTTGTCAAACGCCTAACGAGCTCTTGACAAACGTGATAATATGCGGTATAATATTATCGCTTGAACACATCTACGTGTTATAAGATCGTAAATGCAAATCTGAGGAGATTTCATCTATGACGACTAAATATTCTTTCGGATATAAAATAGTGTCAGCAGTCCTTTCTGTTGAACTTGCTGCTGTTTCTTTGCCTCTGTCCGAGTTTTCAATGCAGAACGCGGTTTCTTTTTTGGAGTCCCCCGTTGAAATCGAAGATATGTATGCAGGAGATATAATTCCTGTTATGAACGGCATCGTAAACGGAACGGTAAACCCCAGCATGCTTACGACAGCATTGGAAACAGCAGTAGAGGCAAATGAATTGGTCGTAATCAACTTGTCTGAAGCATCTGTTAATCAAATACTTTACTATGCTTCGACTTCGCTTGCGGCGTAGAGGTCTTGCTAAATGATTGATTTAAGGTCACACGGCGGAATGTTTGCGAGAAATTCGCTAATAAACATTTACAACGACAGATTAGCGGATTATAAAGAGAAAATTCATGAGTATGATGACGAGGAACTGTACGAGATATACTTGTTACTTGCGCGGCAGGAAGCAAGCAAAAGTTCTTTCGGTTCTCATCAACTGTATGATCAAAAGGAATCTTCAATACGATTTGGTTTGATAAAGAAGCATTCAGATTACATCGCTTCTCACCCAGAAATCGAAAAAAGAAGAGAAGGATTTCGCGTCGCTTCTCTCAGATACCCGGTGTTCTGTTCTCTTTCCTTTACAGACCAGTTTAGAAAACAGTTTCAAAAAAGAATTGACGAGAAAACGGGTATAGAGAAGAAACTCGACCGCAATCGGCTTATGAGATGTTATAAATACATCACTCTTGCCCCGGTTGGATATTCTGCAATTACCTGCAATATTGAGGATATGTTTTGCTGGGCAACCGGTACTCCCGGTGAGAATAAACTTTACACGTATTTTCAGTCGATGCTTGCCACTCCGTGGTGGGCGGAAAACTTTTGGACCGATCTTCCGACCTTGCTTTTTATGTGGGTAAGGGTGAGATCCAAATCAAAACCGCTTGAACCGGTGATGTTTTTTAACGAGTACCCTGACGACGATCTCGAATTTGAAATACTGACAGAAGCGCCGTACTGGTTCCCCAAGACGTACAAGGATATGCCTCCGCGCATCAAATCAACTCTGAGAATGTACGAACCTGATCTTTACCGCGGGTGTAATGAAAAGAAGTATTTTCATGATTCCATCTGCGACCCGAACATGTGGAAGGAATGGATCGTTCCCGTGTGCGAAAACATTATCCGTTTGCAGGAAGCGTCGGATATAAGAAAAAACGGGCGGAACAATCCCGATGACAAGTCCGCCGAAGAAGAAACCGGGAGCGATAAAAACACGGACGGCGTAATCAACGACCTTAAAAGGATCGTTGACAAATCGGGGATTGACAAGTCTCTGGTATTGTATGCGGACGGCGCCGGCGAGGGTTATCCTGATCTGTGCTTTGAAATATCGTCATCCGAAAATGCGGACGAGGCAATAAATCGACTTAACGAAAAGCTCGCGTCCTTCAACGCAGGCAGAGGATCAAGGTTCTCATATATCGGCGTTATAAAAGAAACAGACAGTACATACACTGTTCACGCCGACTGCGGCGACGCGAGGGAAAAAGACATAAGCGATCTTATCCGACTGATTTGTGATTCAGATAGGTCAATTACAAAACTGATGATTGAGTAAAACGCAAGCCGGGTACAGGAGGCGTTTACATGATAAACGACCATCTGTTTGAAGGACGTTTTACGCCGAGACTGCCTGACGGAAAGCGCAAGGGTTTCAACGTTTATGCACAGACTCGGGAAGAGTGCGAAAAGAAGCTTGCAGAAATGATCGTCGAAGTAAAAGCGAAAATAGCCGCGGAAAAAGCGGCGATGAAGAAATAAAAAACATCCTCACAAATAACTGAAGCAAATGTCATGCTGCCCGAACTATATCAGCATTTGAAAACAACTGTTTTAAAATTCGGAAAGAGCCTTGCTGAGCTTCTGCCGAACTATTTTGCAGCATTTTGCGGATTTTCCGCCAAATGCCTAAGATCCCTTGACAAACTGGATAAGTTGCGTTATAATAATATTGCTTGAATACATCTACGTGTTATAAGACTATGTATGTTGTTTTGAACAGGAGTACCATCAATGAAACCCTATACACCCGAGGTGCTCGTGAGGGTGAGCCGTTATCAAAACTATTTTCAGGCGCTTCCGGAGGGTAGATTGTAATTTGAACCTGCAACAGTGAAAAAAGATAAAAAAGTATCCATAGTAATGAAAATGTGGTATAATATAATTAGCACAAAAACATACCAAAAGGATCATTACTATGGACGGCAATAATTATACCACAAATTTTCGAAAAGGCCAACACCTTTCGGAAGAATAAAGATACGAAATCAAATTTTGTCTGAATGACGGATGCTGATTTGATGTTCTTTTCTTACCCGTAAACAGATTGCCCGACTTTGGCATAAAACCGAAGTCGGGCAATTCTATTGATGAATACAAAAGCCAACGAGATAAAATACCCGGTTCTCATTCAATCTCGTCTGCCGGTATTCTTCGGATTCTAAGCCGGTTGAGCTGAGATCCGTCGTTTCTTCCACCCGCGCAGTACGCGAGCAAGATGTCGTGATCCCGTGTTTCGTATATCGAGACGTAAGAAAACCCGCTGCTTTCATCTTCTTCGAGAATGCTGTAACTTTCTGCACTGCCGCTGCCGTCGGGCGCCAGAACGACCGCCGCAAGCGGCGTCCTTGCACCGGTCCAGCAACCGTTTGGGTGCTGGTTTTTGCCGTTATGGAGCGGCACCGGATTCCAAATCGTGAGAATACGTCCGTCGGATAGTTTCCTCATTGACATCGGAGATACCGCGCTTGTAAAGCGAGAGGGTTGCGGCACGGTCCACGTTTCTCCGTCGTCATGAGAAAAGCACTCATACTGTCGCTCGAGGTAGGTCCTGATGCGGCACACGACCGTTTTGTCCGAGAGTTGTACAAGTCCGGGCTCCATGACGCAGCCAGCCGACTCGACACCTTGGATGTCGACAGGAAGAGAAATGTCGTCCGCTAATTTTTTCCATGTGACACCGTCGTCGTCCGATGCGTAGATACACAGCATACCGTTAGGTACCGGATCAAGCACGCGGAGCATTTTCGACAAGGGCATCAGGAGTCGTCCGCTTTCCAGCTGGATGACGCGGTCGTTATTAAGAACGTAATACCCGTCCTCCGAAACGCAGCGCACAGGCTTTGACCACGTTCTGCACTCGTCTGACGAGCGGACGAGATAGGGTACGCAGAACTCTCTCCCCAGCTTTTTTAGATAGAACATCCCGACATCATCGTTTGCAAGGCGTATGAGCGTGACCGACATGATGTTGTCGGCGTCGACGTCGCCGCGTGCGAGCGTACAGAAAGGTTCACCGAAGGTCCTCCCGCCGTCGCGCGAAACCGATGCGTAAAGATCCGCACTCGACTCGTCGAGATCCCCGTCGGATCCGAATCGGGAATAAGCAAAGAAAATGCTGCCGTCGGACAGTTCGAGGAACGAGCCCTCGCTGTTTCTGTTATTGATAGGCGTCGGTGGAAATTCGCGTACAGTGCTTCCAATCATTTAGTAAAAACCGTCCTTTTTATTTTTTTATTGTATATCTATAGTATATCATTTTTTTTTAAGTTTAAAATAGGAATACCAAAGCCAAACGAAAACATAATCGTAATGTTTTCTCTCCGGTTGGATAATATTATAGCGAAGCGGTACGAGATGTGATATAATAGTAACGTATCTACGGGGCGGCCGGCTTTTCCTTATTTTATTTCCGCAAAAGACGTCCGTTTCGGAACGCGTCTGTTTGCAATCTGTCCGCGGTATCAAAAACCGCGGACAGTCAAGCCGTAAGCATCGCGTAACCGAGCTGACCAAAACACCTTTTTCGGAGAATCTTATGGAAAACTATCTAATCGGAGTTGACGTCGGGACGACCGGAACAAAATCGATTCTGCTGTCTGAAAAAGGTGAAACCGTCGCACATGCGTACGAAGGGTATAAAACGTTCGCCCCGGATACTCTTACCTGCGAGCAGGACGCTGAAGTGCTGTGGGGAGCGGTAGTCAGGACCGTCAGACGGGTGTGCGAAACCGTTGCGGATAAAGAAAAAGTTGCAGGCATCTCGCTTTCAACTCAGGGAGGGACCCTTATACCGACTGACGAAAATTATCGCCCCGTCTGTAACGCCGTAGTCTGGAGCGACAAAAGCTGCGATCCGGAAAGAGAACGGTTTTTAACGGAAAGCGGGTTGAATGAAGAAATGCTTTATGAAAAGACCGGCTGGAATCTAAGCCACGGCCTGCCGCTTCTTCAGATTAGAAGACTGCGCGACAGAAAGCCGCAGATATTTGAAAAAGCGAATTTTTTTCTTTCCGTCCCGGATTACGTTTCCGCTCGAATGACGGGTATTCCCGCTACGGATATGTCCAACGCAGGCATAAACGAGCTGACAGATATCAGGAAAGGCGAATACGATCCGGAGCTTTGCGCTTTTGCCGGCGTGAGGGACAGTCAGCTTGCCCGCCTTGTAAACTCATGCACTCCTGTGGGCAGATTGACGGACGAAGCGGCCGGTCTTCTCGGACTGACAACAGATACGGTGCTTGTCGCCGGAGCGCACGACCAGTATGCCGTTGCCCTCGGTGCGGGACTTATAAACGACGGGGATATGCTCATAGGCTCGGGAACCAGTTGGGTCGTCACCGCGATAAGAAACGAACCGGATTTTTCCTCAGGACTTTCGCAGTCTGTGTCAGCGATACCGGGCAAGTGGGGATCGCTGCTTTCGCTTTCATACGGAGGCGCCTGCCTCGAGTGGCTGAGAAACAACCTGATCTGTCCGTCGGATGGCGAACCGGTCGAACTTCGTGAGATAGACAGGGGCTGTGAAAATGCCCGCGCGGCGCGGGACGGACTGTTCTTCTACCCGTTCTCGGCCAAGCTGACGGACAGATCTCCTGAAAGCAATACGAGGGCGGTGTTTACTGGGCTTGACGTGTCTCATGACAGATATGACGTCGCCCTGGCTATAATGGAAGGAGTTGCGTTCCAGATAAAATGGATGTGCGAATCGTTCGGCTGTATTTCTGAAAACGGCATACGCTTGACCGGAGGGGCGTCTAAAAGCCCGCTATGGACGCGGATAATAGCCGACGTGGTCGGCAAGCCCGTAATAGTATCCGCCAGCCCGGATATGGCGTGCGTCGGCGCGGCGATTATGGCCGGAGTCGGGACAAGCGTGTTTCGTGACGCCTGCGATGGTGTAAGAAGAACCGAAAGCCCCGAACGGACGGTTTCTCCCGATCCTGACAGAATGCTTATGTACAGTGAAAAATTTGAAACGTACAGGAAAAACGCCGCCCTGATTGCTCAGTTCTGAAGGTCCGGCATTAATTTAATTAATAGAAGAGATGAAAAGAATCTACCTTGACAGCGCCGCGACAAATCTTGTGAGCAAACGAGTCCTGGACTGCGCAGAAAAATTTGCCTCGCTTTACCGCGATGAAAGCCTTACTACAAACGATATCTTCAGAATGCAGAAAGCCTCCCTCCGCGCCGCAAGGGAAAAGGTCGCCGGTTTTATAGGGTGCAAAGGGTCGGAAATAGCCCTTATGCAGAGCACGTCGCACTGCTTAGGCACTCTGTCAGTTGCTCTGCCGCTGAAAAAAGGAGACAACGTGCTTATCTGCGACCTGGAATACCAGGCCTCGGTTATCTGCTGGAAGGCGCAGGCGGAAAGAGTCGGCTTCGAACTCAAACAGGTACGTACTACGGGCGGAAAAGTGACTGTCGAAGATTTCGAAAGAGAGATCGACGAAAACACCAGAGTGATCCTCCTCGCCGCCGTGCAGGAGATAAACGGCTACAGAGCCGACGTCAAAGCCATAGGAGACCTTGCCAGGGCGCACGGCCTGTTCTTTATCGTAGACGGCATACAGGAGGCCGGAGCCCGGAAGGTAAACGTGAAGGAACTGGGGCTCGACATATACTGCGCCGGCGGGAAGAAATGGCTCGGCAATCCGTTCGGAATGGGGTTTATGTACGTAAGCGGGGATATGCAGAAAAGACTGAAGCCCCCGTATTATTCGTATTACGACATAGGCGTGCCGCCGCAGTACGGGGATTACCTCAGTTATCTCGAGGATCCGCGCAGGCATCCGTTCGACGAATATAAGATCGTCGATGACGCGTCTGTTTTCGAGGCGGGCGGTTACTGCAATTTCCTTGGAGCCATGGCGCTGGGCGAAGCAATATCCGTGCTCGAAAACGTCGGTATTGAAAATATTGACGCACATAACATCGCCCTGAACAGATATCTCTGCGCGGAGCTTGAAAAGCTTGGTGTAAGGCTTCAGAGTTCCACTGACGAAAAGCATATGTCGTCAATTGTGGTGTTCAACTTTTATGGCCTGAAGGACAACAGCCCGGAAAAGGAAAGAAGACTGTGTGAATACCTGCGTCGGCGGAACATATTCGTAACCGTCAGATGCTCCACGGGTATCGGCGGGTTGAGAGTTTCTTTCCATTACTATACTGAAAAAAAAGAAATAGATATCTTTCTTGCCGCACTGCGGGATTTTATCGCAGCGGACGGAACATGACATGGAGCAAAACAGAGAAATGATATACCCGAACGGGAGACTCATTCCCGAAAAAGAACTTGAAAGCCTGAGAGAACGGTTCGATTACCTCAAACGCGATTTCAGTGGAAACAGACGCCTGTTTTTCGACAACGCGGGCGGTTCGCTGCGCCTGAAAGCGGCGTCTGACGAATTCGATCGCGTCAGCAGAATGCCCGACGCTTCGGAACATTCAAACCGAGTAGCCCGTTACCTCGCGGAAATCGAGGATGAGGCTCGGGCGGATATAATGCACACGCTTTTCGGCAGCTCGTCCGGTGTGCTGTACCCGTCATACACCGCATCACAGATAAATATGGAGATGATCAGGATCATAAGCGAACACGCAAGGGGAACAAACTGCGTCACTACTGTCCTTGAACATCCTTCGGCGTTTGACGCAATGACGGTGTACTCTGAAAAGTACGGACGCAGGCTGCGCGTGGCACAAACAAATCCTCTGACGGGCGGGGTCGACGAGGACGCCGTGATCTCGCTTATAGACAGAGATACGGCAATACTCTGCTGCATGGCCGCATCAAACATCTCCGGCTGTATTTTCCCAACTGAGAGCATCTGCAGGAGAGCGAGAGAGATAAACCCGGACATATATATAATAGTCGACGCCGTGCAGCACGCTCCGCACGGGGCTCTCAATCCCGAAAAGGCTGGAGCCGACGTCATGGTGTTCGCCCCGTACAAGTTTTTCGGGGCGCGCGGCATCGGGATAGCATATCTGTCCGACAGGGCTTCGCGCCTGCCGCACTCAAGACTGTCGGGAAAGCCGGAGAACGACTGGGAGGTCGGCAGCCCGCCCACGCCGCATTTTGCCGCGGTGAAAAAGATCATCGACTACGTTGTTGAAATCGGATCGGCGGACGCTTTGCCGGGCGCCGGCAGAAGAGAGCTGTTCGAAAACGGGATGAAGAGGATCGCCGACCACGAAAGAGCGCTTCTGCATGCCGCACTTGAGGGCGACGGAAGCGAAAAAGGGCTCAGGCACATGGACGGTGTGCGCGTCCGCATGGACGGGCGCGACCTGACGAAACGCGACTTCATCATAGGGATAGAGTTCGACAATATGAGCTGTACGGACGCCGTCGCCGAGTACGACAGGCGAGGGATCGTCGTGTTCGACAGGAGCGGCACGAGCATATATTCAAAAAGAATGCTGGACGCCTTCGGCCTTGACGGAGTCGTTAGGATTTCCCCGCTTCACGTTAACTCTGTTGCGGAAATAAACTCGTTTCTGCGGATAACCAGGGAAATATCCGAAATTATGGCAGAAGAATAAAATATGGATATGACACGATATTATCTGCAGGACGGGGAATTGCCGCTGGATATGCTGAAACCTGACGGAGGACTGGTTAAAACCCTGAGATCCATTGCATGCGTTGGCGATTCGCTTTCGTCGGGAGAACTGGTATCCACAGGCGAAAAGGGAGAAAACGTTTATAACGACATTTACGAATACTCGTGGGGACAGTTTATCGCCAGAGCGTGCGGCAGCAAAGTATATAACTTCTCGACCGGCGGAATGAGCGCCAAAGAAATGATCGAAACATGGGGCGAAGCGCAGGATATATGGAACCCGGGCAAGGCGTGCCAGGCCTATATTTTCGCGCTGGGAGTCAACGATCTGCTGAACCAGCATCAGCCGATCGGAAGTGTTGACGACATAGATACCGTTCATCCGGAAAACAGCGCCGAAACCTTCGCGGGGTATTACGGGAGAGTCCTGCTCCGGTTTCGGGAAGTTCAGCCGAAGGGTCGGTTCTTCCTGATGACGATGCCGCGGGAAAGCAGCGATACCGAATCCGAGCGCGAACTGAAGAGCGCTATGCGGGATCTTCTGAACGATATCGCGAAGAAGTTTGAATTTACTTATGTGATCGATCTTTTTGAATACGGTCCGGTGTACGATAAGAAATTCAAGGAAAACTTTTATCTGGCCGGACACCTGAACGTGATGGGTTATCAGTTTACTTCTGAAATCGTTATGTCGTATATCGATTGGATCATGAGAAAGTATCCGGAAGATTTCGTGCAGTCCGGCTTTATCGGTTTCAACCGTCATAACAAAAACGCAAAATGGTAAACGATCTGCTGTTTTCGGATTTACCGCTCTTCGACGGTAAACGAAAGGGCTTTTCTGGTTTGAGAACCGTTCATTTCATTTTTGCAAGGAGGATACGTTTCCATGTCATTGTTTGAAATCACAGGAAACGATAAAAGAATCTATAAGGAGGAACTGAGGGATTTTCTGCCCGAGAGGATATTCGATGTCCATGCTCACGTGTGGCTCGACAGAAATATCGATCCGAAAGAGAACGAGCCGCCCGAGAAGAAAAGAGTTGTCACCTGGCCGTCTCTTGTGGCGAAAGAGGATCCGATAGAGGATTATGTCGAGACCTACAGACTGCTGTTTCCGGACAAAAAGCTCGACGCGCTTATTTTCCCCAATTGTAAAACGTCGGTAAAAAACAACATGTACGTGGCGGAAAAATCGCGCCAGTACGGTTTCCCGGCACTCTACTATAGCCATCCCGAGGAGAGCGCCGACGAGATCGAGGACCGTGTGCGGGAGGGACACTATCTTGGCACAAAATCTTACCTTGACCTCTCTCCGCGCTATATTCCGGAATCCGAGATCAGAATCTTTGACTTTTTCCCCAAACATCAGCTTGAAAGACTGAACAGCATGGGCGCGATCGTAATGCTTCACATTCCGCGCCCCGGACGCCTGAAGGATCCCGTCAATATCGAGCAGATAGCCGAAATAAAGACGGAATTTCCGAATCTGCGGCTAATAATCGCACATATAGGACGCGCATATACGCACGGCGACATAGGGAACGCCTTCGAGCGACTCGATCAGTTTCCGGACCTGATGTACGATTTTACGGCAAACTGCTGCGAATATGCGATCACGGAAGTATTGAAGCACGCCGGACCGGAGCATCTTATGTACGGAAGCGACATGCCGATCACAAGAATGAGAACGCACCGCATCGAGGAGAACAACACGTATATAAATCTGGTACCGCCCGGACTTTACGGAGATACGGGAGCGGATCCCCATCTGCGAGAGGTAAGCTCTGCGGAAGCGGATAAGATCACGTTCTTTATCTACGAGCAGCTTCTTGCGCTGAAGCGCGCCGCAAAAACGCTTAACCTTTCTGCGCATGACGTTGAAAACGTTATGTACAACAACGCGCGCAATCTTGTCGACGGCGCCCGCAGATCGATTTACGGCGAGTGACTTTTTGAACGCCGCGGCATATTAACTTTTAATAATTCTCTTATATAATAATGTCGGGGTTAATAAAAATGCTGAATGACATATTAATATATATCAGGGACGCAGTATGGGGAATACCGACCCTGATTGTCCTGCTCGGAACAGGCCTTTTCCTGACCGTGAAACTTTCGGGAATCCAGTTTGTCCGGTTCCCGAAAGCGATAAGGATGATCTTTGAAAAGGAGGAAGGAGCCAGCGGCGACGTTTCGGCGTTCGGATCGCTGTGCACATCGCTTGCCGCCACCATAGGCACAGGGAGCATAGTCGGCGTGGCTACGGCTCTGAGAATGGGAGGCCCGGGCGCGCTGTTCTGGATGTGGGTATCCGCACTGCTCGGAATGGCCACCAAATACGCGGAGTCCCTTCTGGCGGTAAAGTACAGAACGGTCGATGAAAACGGCAATTATTCCGGCGGCCCGATGTATTATATTGAAAAAGGGATGGGCGGAAAATGGATAGTGCTTGCGAAAATGTTTGCGGTTTTCGGCCTGATGACGGCTCTGCTGGGCTGCGGGACCTTTCCGCAGGTCAACTCGATCACCGAAGCCGCTAACGGACTTTGGGGCGTTCCCGCATGGGTGAGCGGCACTGTTGTCGTCGTGCTGTCCGGGGCAGTCATCATAGGGGGGATTAAATCGATTTCCAGGGTCGCTGAAATCATTGTTCCCGTTATGGCGCTCCTCTACATCGGCGGCTCGGTCGCGGTGTTATGCATAAACTCTTCTGCGGTCCCGTCAGTTATGTCGGCTGTTTTCAGTTCGGCATTCAGCGTTTCTTCCGTAGCGGGAGGCGTGACGGGAACGGTCATGATTTCCGTGATGACTGCGATGCGAACCGGCATCGCCAGAGGGATCTACACCAACGAGGCAGGGCTCGGCAGTTCTCCTATAGCGTCAGCGTCTGCGAAAACCAACTCGTGTGTCAGACAGGGCCTGATCTCAATGACGGGAGTGTTTTTCACGACGATCGTGGTCTGCTCGATGACCGGATTCGTGATCCTGTCGTCGGGGCTTCTCGATACGTCGGCACTCGACGGCGGCGTGCTGGTGAGCAGGGCATTCAGCTCCGCGCTTTCGGGAAAGACCGGAGAATATATCGTGACCGTCGGAATCGCCTTTTTCTCTTTCACGTCGATCATCGGCTGGTGCTACTACGGGGAGCGATGCGCGGTCTATCTGACGAACGGCACCCGCATCATCACACCGTACAAGATCGTTTATCTGGTGATGCTGGCAGTCGCGCCGTTTCTGTCTCTTCAGTCGATCTGGACGATTGCGGACATTACAAACGCGCTGATGGCTCTGCCTAATCTTATAGCGATATGGGGACTGCACAAAGTTGTTATTTCGGAAACGAAAAAATACTTCGGGAAAAAAGCCGAAAATGACCGGACAGGGGAGTAAAATATGGGAATGACGGTTCGTATGCGCTGGCCGGAGGGAAAACTTCTGTCGTTTACTATGAGTTATGACGACGGCAGAACGGAGGACAAGAGGCTCGCGGCTCTTATGCGCAGATACGGTGTAAAGGGCACGTTTAACGTCAATACGGGACTGTACTGTCCGGAGGATCGGCCCGACCCTGAAGCCGGGCAGCTTCACAGAAAAATGCGGCGTTCGGAAATGATCGATTTCGTGAACGAATACCGAGACATAGTTGAAATAGCGGCGCACGGAAGGGGACACAAAAATTTTGCGACTCTGTCTGTGCCGCAGATAATCGATGAGATCATTTCGGACCGCATTGCAATCGAGGAGGATTTCGGGACGGTCTGCAGAGGCGCGGCCTATCCTTACGGAGCGGTGAGCGACGATGCCGTGAAAGCGCTTGGGGCGTGCGGCATTTCGTTCGGACGGTCTACGGTTTCTACAGGACGGTTCGATCTGCCTGAAAACTGGCTCCGTCTTGATCCTACCTGTCATCATAATGACGGAGAGCTTTTCCGTCTTCTCGATGAATTTCTCGCAGAACGCGAGTGCTTCTCTCTCGATGCCCGGCTATTTTACCTGTGGGGACATTCGTACGAATTCGACGACAACGGCAACTGGGACCGCATAGAACGTTTCCTGTCTGAGGTCGGAGGGAATCCGAAAGTCTGGTACGCGACTAACATCGAGATCTTCGATTACGTCGCGGCTTTCAAAAACCTGGTCTGGTCCGCGCGGGGAACACGCGTTTTCAATCCCGGATGCAGTCCCGTGTTTTTCTACGTTTACAAAGGATCGTGGGACTGCGGGATTATTTGCAAAGCTGATCCGGGAGAGACGCTTGAAATAGGTTGATCAGCGGGGAAGTGATTTTTCCGTATCATAATCAGACGGCAAGACATAATAACTTGAAACATATAGTCAAAATAAACGGCAGGTGTGTCCGGATTGGAGAACATGAAACATGATTTTTGACAATATTAAAAACTCCGGGAAGTATTTAACATTTTGCCCGGAACTTAAAGATGCGTTTGATTATCTTGAAACCGTTGCGGAAAAAGCTGAATTGGGCAGGCACGAAATCAACGCGGATAACTATGTAAACGTTTTCTCTTATGTGACGGAATCAAGAGACGGCGCTTTGTTTGAGAACCACTTTGCATACGCCGACGTCCACTTTGTCATAGACGGCACGGAGCAGATAGACGTGCTGAGCGCGGAGCAGTGCGAACCTGTTCGTGACTATTGCGCAGCAGACGATTCGGCGCTGTTAAAGGCGGCCGGGAATTATTCGACGCTTGAACTGAGAAAGGGGGATTTTGCGGTTGTGTTTCCGGGTGAGGCTCACCGCCCCGGAATCGCGGCCGGAAACCGCAGCGGAAAAGTGCTGAAGGCAGTGGTTAAATGCAAAAGATTATAAGCGACGGCAACGGGTCTCTCACGCCTCTGTTCGACGATGTAACTACCGCAGAGCATGCGGTCATGCCATAATTAACCCAGTAACGGCTTGCAGCCGGTACCTGAATAAAGAAAAATTCCAGAAAAGAAGGAGAAAAACAAAATGGAATTCAAAGTATATCAGAAGGAGCT
>JAEEGL013035821.1_pt1 | contig 13320 bp, 12 predicted proteins | sample 9134231 | NCBI WGS metagenome assembly JAEEGL01 (sample SAMN16246548, study PRJNA631951) | gut metagenome | biome: gut microbiome; feature: rumen; material: fiber-attached | host: Bos | place: Iran: Karaj | collected 2018-10 | reverse complement strand
GTTTTAATAATCCAATGACAGAATCACTGGTATTATATGCAATACCTCAATAATATAGATAAATTAATATAATGCGTAGCAGATACGGGAAATAATTATATTGTTCTATTCCTGATTGAGGAATTAGAAATAATTATTTAACAATAGAAGTAAATATACAAAAAGAGGATTATATTAAATGCGTGATTGGATATTTAGGGAAAGTTTTTTGGTTGATAATTTTTTGATTTTTTTGGATGAAAAAACAAATTTATTTGCGCGATATGATATTAAGAATAATAGGATTCATTATGAACCTCAATTAAAAGTGTTTCCCGAAAACGATGCAATTGAAAAATATTGTGTTGCAAACTCTAAAATATATGCATTTTTGGAGTCAGGAAACAAAATTTTAAAGATTGATCCCGCCAAAGGATATGAAGGATATTTGGCTATTAATTCACATAAGGCAGATTGGGGCAACTATGCTGTGATTGATGACTATAATGATTCGGTTATTTTTTTTGAGAAAAAGACGGGCAAATTAAAAATATTATCAACTAACGATGTTATTGAAGAATATCAGTTATCGAAAGATATACATATTGGATGTAAGACGAATAGTGTACTTGTAATGGTGGATCGCTTTGGAAGGAATCTTTTTGAGTTTGATTTAAAACGATTAACTTGGTCAAATAAGAAATTGCAATGGGATTCGACAGAGGAAATAACATACATGGAATATTTTGATAATCATCTATTCCTACTAAATCGAAAAGGTGATTTATGTGAGTTAGATGCTTCTGAAAAATATAAAACATGCAATTCATTTATTAACCCGGTTGGTAAAAGTTTTACGAGGTTCACAATAAGTAAAGAAAGAATTATTATTTTACCTTCTTTGGATGAACAAATATGTATATTAGACAGAAATGAAAATAAATTTACGGTATTTAATGATTATCCACAGGACTATAAGTATGTTGGAAACAGAAATTGGTCTAAATTCAAAGGCTTTAATGACATAGGAGAATTCAGATACTATTCGATGCGAAGTGCAAATTATATTCTGAAAATTTCGAAAGAAAACGGAGAAATATGCTTTATAAAGCCGAACGTTCCTACTGCTTCTGAAGATTTAGAAAGACTACTTATTTCTGATGGAATAGTAAAGGAATCTGATGTTGGAATAGATAATTTTGTTAAATATGTTTTAGGTAAACAATAAGCATATTTTTTCAACTCAATGTTAGGGAAAACGGTATGAATGAAGAAATAATAGTATCAATATGGTGTTTAACTTACAATCATGATAAATACATACGTGATGCTTTAGAGGGTTTTCTAAAACAAAAAACAAACTTTAAGTATCAAATTTGTATTTTTGATGATGCTTCGACGGATTCAACTCAAGAGATAATAAATGAATATGTAAAGAAATATCCAGAATTGTTTGATGTATGTTTGTCTAAAACCAATACCTATGGGAAACCCGAAAGACGAAAAATTATTCAATCGTTTCAAAAGAGGGCGATAAAAGGAAAATACGTAGCTTGTTGCGAAGGGGATGATTTTTGGATAAATGCAAACAAGCTACAGATTCAGGTAGATTTTATGGATAGCCATCCCGAATGCATGTTGCATTCTCATTCATCCAAATGGATTAATTGTGAAACAGGGGAAGAAAGTAATTTCTTCCCATATAAGGAAAGTCATTTTCTTACACCAGAGGAGTTAATACTTAAACCTAATGGGAATATTTCAACTGCTTCGATGCTTGTACGTAAAGAGGCTTTTTTTATGGATGAAGGTTTTCCGCTGGCAGACGTAGGAGATGTTAGAGTACAGTTACATGCAATATCAAAAGGAATGGTTTATTATTTGAATGAGACTATGTCGGCTTATCGCTATATGCATGCTGGATCATGGTCGGAAATATATAATAAAGATTTAAATAAATGGTTTAACCATTGTTTTAATATGATAGTTTTCTTTAGAAACTATGATAAATATGTTAAATATAAATATCATTCAATCATTGGAAGTGTTATAGGAAAGTATTTATTAAGCATAGCGGAGTGTGATGCGAACAATTTTGAAGGCTGTTGTGATTCTTTTTTGAAGGAAAAGGGAAATGAATTTAATAAAGCAATTGAGGAGTTGAAAAGAGTACACAGTATTATTAAAAGTGATGGGATTCGATTTGACGATGATTCAATAGAAGAATTAGAAAAGTATGAGCACATATTTATATTTGGGGCAGGTTTTTATTCGCATTGTATAGAAAAAATGCTGGATAATTCAGGATTAAAATGGGATGGATTTGTAGTTTCAAATAGATGCGAAGATAATAATAGAAATAATCATCCTGTTTTAGGTATAGATCAAATTACATTTGACGTAAAGAACACAATGGTAGTTATAGGTGTTGGAATGATGTGGAAAGATGAAATACTAATTAAACTGAATAAGTATGGGTATAAGAATTATCTGTCTCCACTGTGGTTTGATGAAAAAATATTATTTGAGTCATAACTGACGCTTTTGAGGTTTAATTAGGTGATAAAATGAAAAATGTATATATTTTTGGAAGAGGTCAAGGTTTTGCATATGTAAATAGATGTCTTCAAAATTCAGTCAATATTGTAGCGATAATAGATAATTTTACAAATGATTCATTTCAAGATGGAATTAAAATAATACGCCAAAAAGAAATTATTGCAAACAATTGTGATTACATAATAATATCCTTGATGAAATACCACGAAATAAAGAATGAATTGAGTAAAATAGGAATAAATCCTAATCGCCTAATTTGTTTTTTTGATTGGAAAGACGCAGAAAATGAAGAGTTCTATGAAGTTTTAGATTTAAACAAGTGGAAAACAGAATTGTTATGGAAATATCATAAAGAAGTAATTGCTCCAAGAATGGAGAATATGTTTTATGAAACAAATGCTGAATACCTAAAGCAAACTCTACAAATTCCGAATGTTGTTGATTACAAAAAAACGATTGATTTAATTATCGGAGGACACAAAAGTTTAGTGAGATTTGGTGATGGCGAATTTGAAATGATGCTTGGTCGCTTGAGATTAAGATACCAGGGCGTAAATGAACAGTTGGCCATTAGACTAAAAAGAATAATTAAATCTAACAATGAAAATGTTTTGGTGGCGATTGCAAATAATTATGGTAATTTGTCTGACTACACAGATGAGGCGGCAGATGGAATACGTTCATACCTTACACCAACTGTTAGACAGGAGCATATGTCATTATTGGATTTAAAGAGGGATTATTATGATGCGTATGTCTCGAGACCTTACATAATGTATCGCGATAAATCTGAGATTATTATGAAAGAAAAGTTTACTCATATAAAGAAAATATGGGAGAACCAAGATTTACTGATTGTGGAAGGCAAGCATACAAGATTCGGTGTTGGAAATGATATGTTGTCTATGGCAGCCAGTGTAAAAAGATTATTAGTTCCAGATAAAGAAGCATTTAGTATATATGATGATATATTGAAAAAAGCTATGGAATACGGAAAAAACCGATTAATTCTGTCAATTATAGGTCCGACTGCTACGGTTTTGTCATATGATTTGGCATTGTCGGGATATTGGGCAATAGATATTGGCCAAGTTGACACTGAATATGAATGGTTTCTCCAAGGAACTAATGAAAGAAGTGATATTCCATTTAAAACGGTAAGCGAATACGCAGATAAAGGTATATTTTCTGATATTCCGGAAAATATAAAAAAAGTATACGAGAATGAAATAATTGATGTTTTGGAGATGTAATCTTTTGGGATGAGATAAATAATGCGTACTTTAAGTGTTATTATCCCTTTATACAAAGGGAGTAGATATATTAATACAATCACACAGATGATAGACCGAAATAGGGATGTATTAAAATCTGAAAAAATCCAAGTTAATATTGAGGTCATTTTTATTAATGATTATCCGGAAGATTGTATAGAAAGCGATGATTCATCTTATGTTTTAATTAATCATCAGATTAATAAAGGAATCCACAAAAGCAGAGTTGACGGATTGGAGATTTCAAAAGGAGAATACATTTTGTTTTTAGATCAAGATGATTCAATTTCTGATGATTATGTGGCTTCGCAAATGAGTATTCTATTAGATAATGATGTGGATTGGGTTATTTGTAATGGGATATTTAGAACTAATAGGATTATTTATCCCAACCAAGAAGATGTTCAGAATGTCCTTGATGAAAATCATTATTATAGGAGCTTGACTGAAATAATATCACCGGGACAAGTGATTTTGAAAAAAAATATAGTTCCGTTGTTATGGAAAAAGAATATTCTTAAAAACAACTTTTGTGATGATGCATTTTTATGGATTTTATTGAAAGACACTTCTGCCAAGTTGGGTTATAACAGTAATATAGCGTATTTTCATAATGAAGACGGCGAAAACACTTCCTTTTCTTGGAGCAATAATGCAAATGCTTTAAAAGAACTAGAAGAATTGGTTCTAAGAGAAGATTGTTTAACGGAATATAAACGAAATGCATTTTTGCAGACCGTAGAAAATGAAATATATAAGCACGAAACGTTTGCAAAACTATCGGAAATGTTTGACGCAATATTTAATATTGATTTGACAAATGCAATACAAACATATGCGACAAAAAAAATATTAATCTATGGATATGGTTATTGGGGTAGAAAGCTATATGATCTTTTAAGATTATATTCTATTAAAGTGGAATGGATAATTGATAAAAATATTAAGGGGAATGTTAAAGATATCTATGTTAGTAATAGCATCAATATAGATAAGGAATTCCTGAAGAATAATGAAGTTTTAGCCGTTATTGCGACGGTATATGATAAAGAAGAGATAATAAAATTACTTGTTGATAAAGGTATAAATAGTTATATTTTTTTGACAGATTTTTTGAATGGACTTTTAATATATTCTGAATAAAAATATTCGCCTTAAGCGAATTAAGATAGGCACGATTTTTGAAAAGTGGGGATTTATGAGGATAAAATGTTGTCAGTTTGATGAATTAAAGAAGGAACAAAATAAATTCGCTAAAAGGATAATAATGTTTGGCGCCGGAGCAATTGGACAAATACCAAATTCATTTATTTTGAAAGAAATAGGTTTATTAGAAAAGGTAGATTGTTTTATTGATAATGATGAATCCAAATGGAATACAACAATTAATGTTTTGGAAAAAGATTTTGTAATACGTTCACCGGAATATTTAGATTGTTGTTCTTCAGATACTTTAATTCTCTTAAATATTAGTCGTTATTCTGAAGTATTATCCCAACTTGAAGCAATGGAAAGCACAAAAGAAATGGAATGCTATCTCATGCCAATGATGCTGATTCATAACTTTTGTTCTACTGCTTCAAAAGGAAGACCAATATTATTGGATTATCCTGCAATTCCAAAAAAAATACATTACATGTGGTTAGGAAGAAACTCAATTCCTGAAAAACTTCAAAAATGTTTGGACAGCTGGAAAAAATTCTGCCCTGATTATGAAATAATAGAATGGAATGAAGATAATTACGATATTAACAAGCATCCGTATATGAAGCAGGCTTATGAGAATAGAGCGTTCGGTTTTGTCCCTGATTACGCAAGATTGGATATTCTTTATAATGAGGGTGGGTTATATCTTGACACAGATGTCGAACTTAAAAGAAATATAGATGATTTGCTTTATCAAGAAGCGTTTTGCGGAGTCGAAAAATGGCAGATTATCAATTTTGGTGGGTTTAGCGGTTCAGTTAAAGGCCATCCAATGATAAAAAAATATCTAGATGCCAGAAAAGATATTATGTTCATAGATTCGAATGGTAAACAAAATAGAAATACATGTGGATATTACGATACTCGGGTTGCAATTCGAGAAGGATATAAAATTAATGGAGAAACTCAAAATATTGGCGGAATGAATATTTACGCATATGATTATTTTCAACCATTTGATTACATGTCTGGAATTGTAAATGAAACAGAAAATACTTATTCTGTTCATTGGTTTAATGGTGGATGGCTTGATGAGAAAATGAAAAAAGCTAATGAGGAAGCCAAAAAGAATTATCTTGAATTGTATTCCAAAGCTTGTCAGTAATGTTATAAATGTAGCACTGAGGGTCAATTAGACCAGGGGGATTTAACATGGTTATAGCTATTATTCTTTCAGGCGGTACCGGTTCACGTATCGGTCTCGAAGTTCCCAAACAATATATTAATATCAAAGACAGAATGCTTATCAATTATTCGCTGGATGCTGTCTCCAATTGCGATGCCATCGATTATTTTTGCATCGTAGCTGCTTCTCTTTGGCGCGATAAGATCGAAGGAAGTATCTCGAAGGCGGGCAAGAGTAAGTTTATCGGTTTCGCCAATCCCGGTGAGAACAGACAATGCTCTATTGTGAGTGGTCTTCATCTTATCAAAGATTATTGCGACAAGAACGGTCTTTCAGCTGATGCAGTTGTAATCCATGACGCAGCCAGACCTAACGTTAGTGCGTATATGCTTGAAGATTATATCAAGGCACTTGCAGGTCATGACGGAGTGATGCCGGTGCTTCCGATGAAGGACACAGTGTATCTTAGTGAGGACGGCAAAAACGTGTCCGAATTATTGGACAGAAAAAAAGTCTTTGCAGGACAGGCTCCGGAAGTTTTCAACTTCGAGAAATATCTTAAGGCAAACGAACTTCTTTTCCCTGAAACCATCAAGTCGATAAACGGTTCTACAGAACCTGCTATTTTAGCCGGAATGGATGTTGTTATGGTTGAAGGAAGCGAAAAGAATTATAAGATAACAACCAAGGATGATTTGGATAAGTTCATTCAGGAAAAGATGAATTGAAAGAGAGAAAAATGAACGCTTACGTATTACATGGAATTAATGATATAAGATTTGAAGATGCACCTGTACCGGTACCCAAGGAAGATGAGGTGCTTGTTAAAGTGCGTGCCGCAGGCATTTGCGGATCGGATATACCGAGAATATATAAGAACGGAGCGCATGTTCATCCGATTATTCCCGGACATGAATTTGCAGGAGAAGTTGTGGATGCAGGTTCATTTGATCATAGCGACCTTATAGGTAAAAGAGTTGGAGTATTTCCTTTGATACCTTGTAAACAGTGTGAGCAATGCAAGAAAAAGAATTATGAAATGTGCAGAAAATACGACTATCTGGGATCACGTTCTGATGGCGCGTTTGCTGAGTTTGTAAGAGTTCCTGTTTGGAATCTTATCGAACTTCCTGATTCGGTACCGTTTGAATACGCAGCTATGCTTGAACCTCTTTCTGTTGCAACTCATTCTATGAGAGCGATGATAGATGAAAATACCGACAGAAATGTTCCGGTTCTTGTTTGGGGAGTTGGAACTATCGGAATGATGCTTGTAATGTTGCTTAAATCAGAAGGATTTAAAAATATTCTTTGTGTAGCAAGCAAATCATATCAGGCACAAACATTAGCTGATAAAATCGGAATTGATAGAAATAATATTTTCGAGGGGACAGACAGAGATAATGCACTTGAATGGATTAAAGAAAAGACAGGCTCGGGAGCAGAAATCTCTTTTGAATGTGTCGGAAAGAATGAGACATATTCATCCGTGATAGAGGCCACAGCTCCTTCAGGAAAAGTAATGCTTGTTGGCAATCCGGCATCTGATATGTTTCTTTCAAGAGACGTATACTGGAAGATTCTTCGTAATCAGCTTACGCTTAAAGGAACCTGGAATTCTTCTTTCACCAAAGAAGAAAATGATGATTGGCATTACGTTTTGAATAAATTATCTAATAACGAGATCCAGGCAGAAGCACTAATCAGTCATAAATTCAACCTGGAAGATTTGATTAAAGGATTTGAACTCATGCGAGATAAATCCGAGAATTATTTTAAATGCATGTATTCAATTTAGATTAGTTAAATTTGGTCATATTGACATAGTACTCCTCTGGGAGTACTATTTTTTTAGAGAGGATTTAGCAGATGAAGATATACCACGGATCAAATAAAATAGTCGATAAACCTCAGTATGGATTCGGAAAGAAAAATAATGATTACGGATTGGGATTCTATTGCACGAAAGAACTTGATATGGCCAAAGAATGGGCTGTGAAAGTGAATCTTGATGGGGTGGCCAATGCTTATGAACTGAATATGAATGGATTGAGTGTTTTGGATTTAAACAGTGAGGAGTATTACATTTTGGATTGGCTTGCCATACTTCTCAAAAATCGGACATTTGATATTCAATCAGATTTCGGCAAGGAAGCAAAAGATTATCTTATTGAAAATTTTAATGTGGATTATGAATCATATGATGTGATAAAAGGTTACCGTGCGGATGACAGTTATTTTTCGTTTGCACAGGATTTTCTTAATAATTCGATATCGATTAATACCCTCAAAAATGCGATGCTTCTTGGAAAACTTGGCGAACAGATTGTTCTTAAAAGCCCTAAAGCTTTCAGTCAAATAGAATTTGAAGAAAGCATTAATGTTGATTCGAGTATTTGGTTTCCCAAGAAAGAGGCGAGAGATAAAAAGGCCAGGAGGTATTATTCGGAATCACGAAATAAACCTTGGAAAAAGGGTGAGATATATATGATGCAGGTTTTAGATTTGGAGATAAAAAGAGATGATGCACGCCTACGATGAGAATCTACTTTATAAAGCTCAAATAACTTTGGCAAACATGCTTGATACAGCCGTTCATACATATGGTTATGAATTGGAGGATTTTTATTTTCTTTTTCTGAAATCTGATTACAGCAAAAGGTTTGAAATAGGCGAATCCTCAGTTGTTGCCGGAATGTCCGGACGCGAGATTGCTTATTATGTGATAAGCGAGAACGAGGACATTGAGATGAAAGAGTCTTCTTATAGCGTTGAAAGAAGTGTAGAATATTGGATAGGATGGAGCTTGAGTTTCTATCAATGGTATAGCGGAAAGCGATTTAAGGAAATCAATGAAGCGGCCGATATGAATATGCTGACCGGAATGTATTCTGCTTTTCACGAAATGGATATTATGCATTTTGTGGAAACCATGGATGAAAAGATGAAGGAGCAGAAATCCTTAATTTTTAAGAGATTAAGGGCATATGCAGGCCTTAGTCAAAAAGAATTGGCCGAGAAAACAGGCATTCCGCTTAGAACCATTCAACAGTATGAGCAAGGGCAAAAGGATCTGTCCCACGCACGTGCAGACAGTGTATTAACATTGGCCAGAGCATTATATTGCGAAGTTAGTGATTTAATCTAAACAATTCGCACCAAAATGCCGATATAATATATGGTGATTATTTATAAAAACGGGAGTTCAAAATGAATAAAATGAAAATGAATTTAAATGCTAAGAAAAAGGGATTCACATTGGTAGAACTGATAGTTGTGCTCGTGATTCTTGCAATACTTGCAGCGATACTTATTCCTGCGCTTTTGGGCTACATCGACAGAGCGAGAGAAAAACAGGAAGTTTTGGATGCAAGAAATCTTTTGATGGCAACACAGGCTGAGCTTACCGATGCTTATGCGAAAAACGGCGACAAGCTTCAGTGGGGCGAAACGATTTTGCCCGGAAACGGTGAGCCTATCGGAGATAATGACGATGTTGATCTCGTTGGCACGGATTTTGCCAAAAGAGTTCTTAAAACAGCAGACATGGACGGGGATAAAGAACCTTACGTATTCATGTTTGCTGTAGGTTCGAATTGTGATAAGAATTCGAACACCAACGATAAGAAATTAGCCAAGCATGCCAAGTATACTGTTTATTACGCATTATACATAAAGGATGAGAATTCTGTTCCCTATTATTACTATAACGGCACATGGAGCAAGAAAAACCCCAGAGGTAAAGGCGGGGACGGAGTTGAACTTTTCACGGATAAAAACAGAATTAAAAGCGGCGAATTAAAAGATATGAGACTTCAATACTATCTTATTTCCAATAAAACAGGCAAAGAAGCTTTGAAGGGTGATTTTTGGAATATTTTAAAAGATACACTTGATGTGAAATGGAACGGCAAAAAGAAATAAAATGAGGCATTAATGGTACTTGATTTCTTCTTAACGCACCAAATGAATATAATGCTGATGCTAAGCGGAATCTGCGGTATCCTTGCGTTTTTTGTTCTTTTTATCAAGGCGATTTCAACTAAAAGAAAAATCACTTTGATGACCATGGAAATAGGCGCTTGCGTTTTACTTCTTTTCGACAGATTCGCATATATGTACAGGGGGGTTACATCGCAGACCGGTTTCTACATGGTCCGAATCAGTAACTTCCTTGTGTTTTTCATGACTCTTTTTACCATATTTGCATTCAACCATTACCTCATGGATTTATATCTCAATGAAGGCAATGTCAAGAAAATTCCCATAAGACTTCATGTTGTAAACTGTCTTTTGATTTTAGGCAGCTTATTGCTTATTGTTTCCCAATTTACAGGTTTATATTATACCTTTGACGAGTTCAATGTTTATCAGAGATCATCAACATACTGGTTAAGTTACGTATTTCCGATGATTTCTTTCCTCATGCAGCTTTCGGTAGTCATCCAGTACTATACGAAGCTTGGTCCGAATATCAGAGTATCGCTTCTTTTATTCACGGTTATGCCTCTTATCGCAGCGATGACTCAGTACTTTGCTTACGGCTTGTCGCTTACCAATATAACCATAGTCGGCATGGCGGTACTTTTATATGTTTTTGCGCTGCTTGATTTGTCAGATTCGGTCGAAAGAGCCAAAAACCTCGAGATTGAATACCTCAAAAAAGAGCAAAATGATATTCAGGTACTTTTCGAACAGACAACAGAAGCTTTGGCAAGCGCAATCGATGCCAAAGACAAATATACACACGGTCATTCCACCAGAGTTGCGGAATATTCAAGGAAAGTCGCCGAGATGGCCGGTAAAAGCGAAGAAGAATGCAATGAGATTTATTTTGCAGCGCTCCTTCATGATGTTGGTAAAATCGGTATCCCGAGCAGCATTATCAACAAAGACGGCAAATTAACGCAGGAAGAATTCAATGAAATCAAATCGCATCCGGTTATCGGAGAGCAGATTTTATCACGAATCAACAAATCTCCCTACCTTAGCATCGGTGCGAGAAATCACCATGAAAGATACGACGGTAAAGGCTATCCTGACGGATTAAAAGGTGAAGATATTCCTGATATTGCAAGAATCATTGCGGTTGCCGATGCGTATGATGCGATGACTTCGAAGAGAAGTTACAGAGAGCCGATTCCTCAGGATAAAGTTCGTGAGGAATTCGTAAAAGGAACCGGTACACAATTTGATCCTAAATACGCCAAACTCATGATTCATCTTATCGACCTTGATTCCGAATATGAGATGAAAGAGAGAGAGGAAGTTAAGGAATTATCCGGCAAAACGGAAATCAGATTTAAAGAATACAAGTCTGACTGTTCTGATGGAATTCATATCACCGATTGCGTTGCAACACTCAAACTTCACAGCGTAACAGACAGACAGAATTTAAGAAAAGAATGTGTTCCCACGCTTTTGGTTTTCGATTCGCTTGATGGGCGAGTACACGAAGATGAAAAGGCCAAAGAAATGCTTTATCTTGAGTACTGTACGATTCGTTTGGATGGAGTTACCGAATGTATAGGCGCAAGAAAAATAAAAACTGAAAAAAACGTTCTTAAAGAAATCGGTGAAAAGAATCCCGAACTTTCGGAAAACGGACTTGATTACGAGATTCAATTCGTCAGATTTAAAGATCACGTAAAGATGATTGTAAAAGAAGGCGATTTCGTAAGTTACGAACACATCATCGCACTTCCTGACAGCGTAAGATTTGCATACATAGCCATGACGGGCGAATATTGTACTATCAGCAATGTTGAGATTTCCAAGGAAGAAACTCCCGTAACGGAAGATTATATTGAGAGAATTGCAGAAGAGATAAGTTACATTGATGGACCGGAAGGCGATGTTCCGAATGTACAGGTCAACGGATGGTGCGCGGATTATTCACAGGGTATTGCCATTACTGATGGAATGAAAGTATCTCTGCACGGCATGAGTCTTCCGACTGCGCGACTTATCTGGCATGTTCCATACGTGACGCTTTTCTATTCGGACAATGCGATTGTCGGAGGTCCCAATTTTAGTCAGTTTGCTCTTATTCGAATCGATGGTGAAGCATGGGATACACACGATGGTGTGCAAAGCAAAACCACGATTAATAAAGACGATGACTTCATGGGTTGGGACAAGTGGAAAGAAATAAACAAAGAAGGATTGGATGTTGAGGTGTCCTTTAAAAGGAACGGCAACAAAATCGAAGTTTCAACCGAGAACTGCGGTATATCGATTATAAGCAGGATAACGATAGAAGATGAATATCCTGAAATATACATGTCGTTAACAGGTGATCAGGTTGCGATTACCAATATTAAAGTGAAGAGATAGAAAAGAATAATTCACAGTATTGCTCGGTGGATATTTAGATACCCAAAAAAGCATTCGAAAAATTACGCTTCCCGAATCGCTTTAGTTAATGTATTAAGAACATTCTTCTTATCCATACTCCACTCGGGTGCGATTAAGATTTTCTTATCGCCGTCGCCGGTCATTCGGTGAATGACGATATTCGAAGGAATGATTTTAAGACAATCCACCACGATGGAAACATATTCGTCCAAAGACAAGGCATCAAAGGCGCCCTTCTCGTAATCTTTTGCGAGATCGGTGCCTTTTAATATGTGCATAAGCTGGAGCTTAATTCCGTCGATTCCGCTGTCACAAACATATTTAACTGTTGCGAGCATATCATCCTTGCTTTCTCCCGGAAGCCCTAAAATAACATGAACTATTACTGTTAGATTTCTCTTTTTAAGATTCGAAACGGCTTCGTCATAAATGCTTAAAGGATAGCAGCGTCTTATATATTCTGCGCTTTTTTTATGAATGGTCTGAAGACCGAGTTCAACCCACACTGGTTTAATCGCATTTAATTCATCCAAAAGATCAAGGACTTCTTCGGGGAGGCAATCAGGTCTTGTTGCGATTGATACTGCAACAATATCGGGGTGATTTATAGCCTCGCTAAATACTTCTCTTAATTTTTCAACAGGCGCATAAGTATTCGTAAAGGCCTGGAAATAGGCGATATATTTTCCGTCATCTCCAATTTTTTTGCTAACTCTTTTCTTGCCTTCTTCAATCTGTTCTGAAATGTATAAAAGAGGCGATTCGCTAAAAGCCCCTGAGCCGTTTCCCTAACAGAAAAGACATCCTCTCGTGTCAAGT
>JAEEGL010899541.1_pt1 | contig 13320 bp, 14 predicted proteins | sample 9134231 | NCBI WGS metagenome assembly JAEEGL01 (sample SAMN16246548, study PRJNA631951) | gut metagenome | biome: gut microbiome; feature: rumen; material: fiber-attached | host: Bos | place: Iran: Karaj | collected 2018-10 | reverse complement strand
AGAAGTAGAATCTGAACTTTCAGGTGTCAAATTTTCTAAAATTAATACTGACGAAAATATTGATATAGCAAGAGAGTACCAAGTTAGTGGTCTTCCGACGCTTTTGGTTTTTAAAAATGGAGAAGTTGTGGAAAGGATAGTTGGTCTTATGCCCAAAAGTTCAATAATTACAAATATTGAAAAATATCTCTAATATTAACGAGTTTGAATATAAGTAAGACATGAGCTATAGTTAATGTTAGAGTTCTCACAATGCTTTGGGAGGTAATTTACCATCTTTCCCATACTTTGCAGAAGCGGCAGTCAAAATTCTATTAAGTTCACCTTTTTTAAAGCTCTGACCCTTTTATTATAGCGATTTCGCCATTATTTGTCATTATTTTTCACTCAACCTACTTTCTTTTTTGTTATTGATGTCCGCATTTTTGTTTGTGTATACCTGTATTATTATAGAAACAATTGTCAATATTTTATATTTGATTTATCTTAAGAACAGCAAAGGATGTTAATATGAATAATTTAGTATTGAAAAAGAGAACAATAGCGGTTTTAGTTATTACTTTAATGATGATGGTGGCTGAAATCTATTTCGGTATAATAACAAATTCGATGGCACTAACAGCTGACGGATTCCATATGGGTACACATGCCATTGCATTTGGAATAACACTATTAGTTTGTATTCTTTCATCAAAATCTTTAGATAAAGCAGAAAAGTATAATGCGCTTGGAGGATATACAAGTGCAATATTATTGGGTATGACGTCGCTTGGTATTTTATATGAATCTGCGGAAAGATTTTTTAATCCTCTTTCAATATCTTTTGAAGAAGCTATGCTGGTTGCTATTATAGGCTTGGTTACAAATTTATTATGTTTAATGATTATGAGAGGGAAACACCTGCATTTAGATTCGCATGAACACTGTCATCATGATGAAAATTTAAACTATAAAGCTGCGTATCTCCATATAGCAGCAGATGCTATGACATCTTTGTTAGCAATTGCAGCATTGTACGCCGGAAAATATTTTGATTTTGCTGTATTAGACCCGATTGTGGGTGTTGTTGGTGGTTTGATTATTGCCAGATGGGCAATAAATCTTTTGTCAGCTTCATCTAAGGTTTTGCTTAATTAATGCTATAATTTAGTCATAGATTTCGTCATAGATTTTATATTATCTGATATTCTTAATGACTCTCTTATTTTCTGTAAACTCTTATTATAGGTTGTTTTATCTAAGTTACAATCTGTGGATTTTAGATATTTGAGACACTTATCAGGATATTTACCCATAATTGTTGCAATAGCCCAAGCTACTCCCATCTTTGAATAATAGTTGTCAGTATTAAGTTCACCCAAAAGCTCTATGACACTATCAATATATTCATCATTTAAGTAGTGTGATAATAGCATTACTGATACAATGCGGCTTTCGAACTCTTTTTTTGAATTCTTATATTTCATCAAAAATTTCCAGACTTCTTTAGGGTATTTACGTGCAATTTTAAAATTTTGGCACAGAGAATCGTTAACTGCCCAGTCTTCCACTTGAGGTATAAATTTTTCAAAGTATTTTAGAAGCGTATGAATGTCGGATTTGATATAGCCCAAAACAAAAGCATGTAATAGTTTTAGTTCATATGAAGAAAAATCATTATTTTCTATCAATGATTTATAATCACCTTTAGCAATTTGTTTTGCAAATTTTCGCAGTTCCGGGATTAAAATTCCAAATGTTGTACGTTTTATCTTATTTAACTCTTGTTTTATAGATTCAATATTCATAAATGTATGCTAAATGAAAAATAATAAAAATGGAAGTTGTTTAGTGTATTAAATAAAAAAGACCACTAACGAAGTCTTTTTTATTTGGGTCGCAGTGGACAGTCTTGCTCACTCGCGTTGAATGGCAATTCAGAGTTTTGCCTGCGTGATTTTATCACTCGGCAAAAGCTCTACAGCCTCCGCTCGTTAGCGCTCGAACCTCAAAACGCGGTCCTCATCCTACTAACAGCTATAAAAAAGGAAGTAACAAAAGTCACTTCCTTTTTTATTTGGGCCGCAGTGGACTCGAACCACCGACCTCACCCTTATCAGGGGTGCGCTCTAACCACCTGAGCTAGCAGCCCTCGCTGCGTTTATTTTATTATAAATATCTTACTGAATCAATACCTCGGGCTTACCCTTATCAGGCCTCTCAAAAAACGATACTTAATCGTTTTTCTCGGCACAGTGCTCTAACCACCTGGGCTAGTAGCCCTCGCTATATCGCTATCCATTCAGCAATATTAAATTTAACATAGACAATGTTATAAATCAAGAACTTTATTATGTATTAATTAAGAAAAGCATTACTAAATTTTAGTAATGCCTTTCTTTTTTACTTAGAGATTCTTCCAGCGACTACAGGCGGTTCATGGCCGACAGCCGGTTTTAGGTTTTTCTTGTATTCTTCGACATTCGGCTGAAGTACACTGTCTAAAACATCAGGAAGTGGCTGCTCATTGGATTTCTTCTCGAGAATTTCTTGATATACAGTAGAAAATCCTCTTGCCTGTGTCATAGCTCCGGCTGTATTTGGGGCGAGCCCAAGATTATTAGTATTCAGCAGTTCTACCATTGAAGGCCCAAATTCTTCATTTGTTTTTGATATAGCATCAATATATCCGTTTACATTTTCTTTTGATTCGCCTAAATCTATTGGAGCGGTTAGTGCAAATGCAGATTTATTATCTTTTCTGTACCAAGCTTCTGATGAGTGATGCATTGCATCTGTAATTTTAGTAATTTGTTTAGAAGTATCTTTTATAGATTCATTTTGCATTTGAGTGTGCCACAGTACTGTTGCATTAAACATATCACCAAGATACTGGTGAGCGCTTGTCTTTATTCCGTCTAACTTTGCCATTGCCCAAAACGCTGCTTGCATAAGGGGATAATTTTGATTAATATTTCTATTGTGTGCTATATCTGACATCCTTTGTGCACCTTTTAGCATTTCAATCATATCTTTTTTGTTCATGCCTGCATAAGCAAGAGTAAACAGAACGTGGTCATCAAACGCAGAAAATCTTCCACCTACGTCATCATGAATAAATAATTTGCCTAGCCAATTATCTTTGTCGGAAAGACGTCTTAGCTTACTTTTATCAGGATTTTTATCTGTAACTGCAATCATATGCTTGGAAATCTCACCTTGAATTTTATCTTTAGGTAAAATTGTATCTTTTAATTCACTGGCCATTCTACTTATTACTCTTCGCATTCCGTCTTCTGTTTCAAATGTAGAGCCGGATTTAGAAGCTACCAAAAAATTTGAATTTAAAATATTTCCATCAAGTTGTTGTAAATATCTGTTAAAACTTGCAGAATCAATGTCAGAGAAAAATTTAATTTTGTCTCCTTTTATATTAAGTCCATTTACTCCAAGCATGTGCTCTACAGGATGTTTTGAACCACCGATTCCGAGAACTGTAAGAACTTTAGCATTTGATTGATTCTTCAGAGCTTTGACCATATCATATATTTCATCGACTCGTTTTATCTGTTCTTTAGGTAAATCAACCCAGTTGAGAAATTGGCCACCTTTTCCTTCACGTGAAATAAATTCATCAACTGTGCTGCGTGCCATAGTGCTGACCCTGCCAATAGCTTCAGGACTAAATTCTCCCTTGATTCTTGTGGCTATGCCAAGAATACGATTTTCTAAAATTCTTCCTACGTACATATATCCTCCTTTATTTATACACACAATAAGTTAATAGATTGGAACAATTAAATAGTAGAATAAAAGGAATTATATATCAAGGGTATAAATTCTTTTAATTTTGTGTATTTTTGCGATAGAATTATAGTTGGAGATATTTTCATGACGATTTTATACATATATGTAACAATTTTTACGATATATTTTATAGTTTTAGCAATTACAAGTGTAAAACCTGTTAGAAAAATAAGAGATAAGTATACACCTCGAGATTTGAATCTATGCACTGTTGTATATGCTTGTGGTGAATGTGATATGCTGGAGAATCTTGTCAAACAACTAAAAAGCCAGAATTATCCTTCACAGAATTACTCTATATATGTAATATTGGACAAAGTTGAAAACCCGCCTGAATTCATTTTTCAAACAGATTTGGATATAAACTTAATTAATATAAATAATATGGAACCTATAGGTAAGAGTCAGGCTTATTCTATACTTGCAGAGAAATTGTCGGAAGTTCATACAATTGACGCTTACGTTTTTTTAGATGCAAAAAATTATGTTGATTCAGACTTCCTGAAAAATGTCAATTTTTATTTAACAAAATATGATGTATTTATGCCTATGATTAATTATATGGGCGAATACAAAGATTTAAAATTTTGGGATTGTGTAAGGGCAACTTATACAAGATATATTTCAAAATTCATGTATAATACCAGAACACGATTAGGTTTAACAAATCTTATAAATACAGATGCTTTTATCATTAAACATGATGTTTTGAATAAAATCGAGTCTTTTAATTTTAAAGATAAAGTTGCTGAGGCTATTTATACATTACGCTTGGCAAATGAAAATATTCTTACTGCGTATGTAGATGATTTAAAAGTCTATAAACCGATTGAAAGCTATGACTTAAGAATACCGTCGTTGTCCAAAAGAATAAGTATATATTGGAATAATATTTTATCACCAAAGAGTTATATGGGGTTTGAATATTTGTGTTCACTGCTAGTTCCGAGTGGGTTGGCTTGTATAATAATCTATATTATATTACTTTCACATTCATATCATTTTCCGTTTACTATAAGCTATACAACAATTCTTTTATCATCAATTGCGCTTGCCCTTGCATTCTGTCTCAGTTTATTTAATGCAAGAATATATGCAAAAGAATATATATATTTATTTTTATATCCAGTATATTCATTAGCGCATGTTATAAAGAATTTCCCCCCAATAAGATTTATTCATAATCTCATAACTAACAAAAATACAAAACACGATATAGAAAAAATGGTGACAAAAGTAATAGTTACAGACGGGAAAAAGGATTTTCCATGCAAAATTGAACTAATTTCTGATAACGGACTTTCAAAGGTAAAATTTATAAACAAAAACAAGACTTATACTACAAAAAATAATCACTTGAGGATGGTTGACGCATTAAAAGAACTGACGCAAAAACTAGATGACTATGGACTTTCTTTGAAAGTTTGTCAATCATGCAAATATTTCCAACCTGTAGTTGATGGTTCAACAAATATGGTAAAAGGTACATGTAATTGTAAGTTTGAAGGTAGGGTAGATGGTGATATTATTCCGACCCTTGTGTGGAATACTTGTCCTAACTTTGAGAAACAAAATGTTTTAAATCTTTTCTAATATTTGTGCACAGTGTTCTCATGTATTTCTTTGAGTTTTTTATATAAGTTAACTTCTTCTTCTGTAAGGGTTTGCGGTATACTAATTTCAAGTGTTATTATCATATCACCGGTTTTATTTCCTTGATTGATTCCGCAGCCTGATAATCTGATTTTTTGGTTATTATGGGTATTTGGCGATATTTTAACTGTGACTTCTCCTTTAGGAGTCTCTACTTTTGTGAATGTGCCTAAAACAGCCTCATATGGAGCTATTTGTACGTTTTTCAAAATATTAAGTCCGTCTGTTTTAAAATTTTTATTTCCAGTGATATGAACAATTAAATATAAATCACCATTTTCACCCCCGTTGATACCTTTCTCTCCTTCTCCGGCTAATCTGATTTTTGAGTTATTTTTAATTCCTGCGGGGATTTTGACAGAAAACTTTTTGTGTGTCGAGATCTCTCCTTTACCACCGCAGTGGCTACAAAAAGAAGAATTAATAAACTTGTGTCCGCCGCATTTCGGACAAACTGTTGTCTGAAGCATATTTATAATTTTTAATGATCCGTCGAGTGCTTCTTCTATAGAAATTTCTATATCAGTATTAATGTCGTTTCCTTTTATTGGGCTATTTTCTTTTTTTTCTTTTCTTGTTTTGTACTGCTCTTCACGGCGTTTTTTAACAAGAAATTCTTCCCAATCAAAAGAAAAAGATTTTTTTGATTTTTCTTTGTGTTTGTTATCTGTTGGTTCTTTTTCAGTATTTGGATTAGTTGTATTTTTTTTTGCATTTTTTCTACTACTATTGTAGTTGTAGAATTTTCTTGCCCTGTCGTATTCTTCCTTCCTTACAATGTTAGAAAGTACTTCATATGCCTCATTAATTTCTTTAAATTTTGATATTACATCTGAACAATTACCGGCTATATCTGGGTGCCATTTCCGAGCGAGCTTTCTATAAGCACTTTTAATTTCTTCTTGTGTGCTAAACTCCGGAATATCTAATATCTTATAATAATCTTTTGTCATATTAGTCATATTAGATAATTAATGATAATCAAATATAAGTCAACATATAGATAGAACCAGCTTACCTATTTTAATTAATTACTATTGAAAATACCAATATGTAGTGATATTATCAAATAATGTTGAAGAAATTTTTATTATGCTTAATAGTATTTTCCATGTTACCATCATATGCTGGCGATTTAGAGAATGCATTAAAAAATAATCAGGATGTTTTTTTATATTTGTATACAACGTTTTGTGGTACGTGTAAGCAATTTAATCCAATATATGAAAATCTTGAAAATATTAATAAGAAGAAATATAAATTTTTAAAGATTAATGCTGAAACGCCATATGGCTACTATTTGGCAAGGCGTTATAATGCCATTTATGTACCGTTTGTTTTATTAATAAACAATAAAAAAGTATGGCAACTCGATGGTTCTTGTCTTGTTGATGTTAAGTGTACTACAGATGCATTAAATAATTTTAAAAATAAATAAAGGAGGATTTATGAAAGGTATAATACTGGCAGCAGGCGCAGGGACTAGATTGTATCCTGCATCTCAACCAATATCAAAAATCTTACTTCCGATATATGATAAGCCAATGATATATTATCCGCTTTCGACTCTAATGCTTGCTGGAATTAAAGATATTCTTATAATTACAAATCAAGCAGATTATGATAATTTTATAAAACTTTTAGGCGACGGTTCTCAATTTGGGTTGAATCTAAAATATGCAATTCAGTATGTTCAACGTGGCATAGCAGATGCATTTTTAATAGCCGAAGATTTTATTAATGGTGATGATGTTGCTTTAATATTAGGTGATAACATATTTCATGGCCACGGTTTCTCGACAATTATGAAAAATGCGCTTGAAAAATCTTCAGGGGCTACCGTTTTTGGCTATACCGTAAAAGATCCTCAAAGATTCGGCGTTGTAGAATTCGATAGGAATAATAGGGCAATTTCTATAGAGGAAAAACCTGAACATCCAAAGTCAAACTATGCTGTTACGGGTTTATATTTCTATGATAATAAAGTTTGTGAATATGCAAAGCAGCTAAAACCTTCTAAAAGAGGTGAATTAGAAATTACAGATTTAAACAAAATTTATTTGGAAAAAGGTGATTTGTATGTGGAAATTTTGGGTCGAGGTTTCGCTTGGCTTGATACAGGAACACATGATTCGATGCTACAAGCAAGTCTGTTTGTACAAACTATGGAATTGAATAAAGGTGTGAAAATTTCTTGCTTGGAAGAGATTGCATATAATCATGGGTTTATATCAAAAGAAAAATTAATTAAATATATTGAAAAATTTGGTGATAAAAATGATTACTATAATTATGTTAGAAATGTTATTGAGCACCCGGATTTAGTCGCCCTGAATGTTTAGTTATATTACTATATCTGAATTCAAATGCTTTAGCTGTCGTCGCATATTTTCGGCTTTGTATAAAAGATTTTCATCTTCATATATTTGCATTGCGATTTTGTAGTTTTTTTCAGCCAGTTCTTTATAATTAGAATTTGTGTAACCAGACATTAATTGCAAAGTTTCTGCTAAAAGCACGTATCCTTCAGGTTTTTGAGGGTTGGTTTCAATTGCGTGTTCAAAAGATTCTTTGGCATCGAGGATGTGCCCTTGCATATAATTCCGATACCCTTCTAATATTGCCATAGGGTATGAAAAAGCATTTTCTTTATCAAAGTTTTTTAATTCCAGCAGAAAACAGATTTCTAATAAATCTCGTTCTTCATATAAATCGGTAAATCTAAAATGTGAAATAAAATACTTAGGGAATACGGTTCTAAGTTTAAGCGTTATGGCATTTTCTCTTTGTTTATCCCCTGCAATTGAATATATATTAGCCTCTTTTAACAATTTAATTGGATTATCTTTATCAATTAGGTCAATGACCTCCAATATTTTAAGAGCATGAGACAGATCATCTTCTGATATAATTTGTGCGGTTTCATTAAATAATGATTGCAGAGCTTTGTATTTATTAAGTTCAAAAATTTCTAAAATATAATCTTTTGCACTATCATATTGCTCTGTATAAACCATAGATAAAAATTTAATTTTTTTTAATTGAGTGGTAGAGGGTTCATATTCTTCATACCTTGCAGCATCAACTATTGCTTCATAATAATTCCCGATATCAAAATTTAAAACCATGCGTGCCATATATGCTTCAGCTTTTTGTGGATAATAATTAATTATATACGTATAGTCAGAGTACGCATCGTCAGTCATTAATAACTTATGGCAAAGCTTTCCTCGTTTTAGCATGGTATCAGCTGGTTTATAGCCGCTTGATATCAGTTGATTTAATTTTTCAAGAGCTTGTTCGTATTGGCCTTCGCTTATGAGTTTATCAATAGTTTTATCTGCAATGATAAATTTAATGTTTTCTAACAATTTTAAGCTCCCAAACAAATGTTTTTCTCTCTATTTTATTAATAACATATTTGATGATTAAAATCGACTATCTATGTTACTAAAAAACTTTTAATGCTTGTTTTATCTCTCTTATGGCAGTTGAAATATCTTTGTTAATTTTAAGCTCGTTTTTAATTTTTTCGTGAGCAAACATTATTGTTGTATGTTTTTTATTAAAATATTCTGCAATATTAACAAAACTCTTCTTGGTAAGCTCCCTGCATAAATATATAGCAATATGCCTTGCTGTCGATACCTTTTGCCCTTTGGGATTCCCTTTAATATCATCTATATCTATATTATAATAGTTTGATGTTATGCGTGTGATTTTATCAAAAGTAATATTTGTATTGCAGTCTTTGCATTTAAGAACTTCTTTAGCAAGTTTTAATGTTAAATCTTGTTCGGTAATTTCAGCATAAGCGCTGGCTTTTGTATAAGCACCTTCCAATTCTCTTATGTTGTTAACAAAATTTTCTGCTATATATTCTAATGCTGCTTGTTCATATTTAAGATCGCTGTCATCTGCAAGTTTTTTTATTATTGCAAGTCTTGTCTCAAAATCAGGAAGGGTTAATTCAACCATGAGCCCCATTTCGAATCTTGAACACAATGCTGCAGTAAGAGTCGGGATATCCTTAGGGAGTCGATCTGATGTAATAACAATTTGTTTATTTTTATTGTATAAAGTATCAAATGTATGCTGTATCTGGGCCATAGTTTTTGTTTTTGATTCAATAAATTGAATATCATCAATTAAAATAATGTCAATATTAGTGTATTTCTTGTTAAATTTTGACATGTTCTCAATAGTATCTTTAGAGTTTCTGCTGTTTGAGATAAAGTCATTAACATAATCTTCTGTCTTTGTGTATTTAACTTTTAGCTTTGGATTATTAAATATTGTATAATGCCCAATTGCTTGCATCAGATGGGTTTTACCTAACCCTGATTTGCCATATATAAATAAAGGATTATATTTTGTAGCTGGGCATTTAGCAACAGAAAGGGCAGCTGCATGAGCAAATTTATTATTATCACCAACAACAAAATTTTCAAATTTATATTTTAAATTCAGATTTGCCGCAGACTGCATATTTGTAAGATTTTCTATAGCCTTCTCTTTATACATTGCTTCAGAGGCTTTTTTTAAAAGTTTATCATTTTCTTTTTTTAAAGTTTTTGCGGCGCTTTCATCATATATAATTACAATCCGCGAATCTGGATTGCCAGATATTTTTACTAAAACATCATTCATTTGTTTAGAATGACTTTTTCTTAATAAATCTCGGCCCATCATCTGACCGGTAACAAGAGTAAGGACGCCTTTATCATATCCTGAAACTTCAAGAGGATAAATCCAAGGATGTACGTTCTCCGGCAACATTCCGATAAGTTCTTCTTTAACTTTCTCCCAAAAACGTTTTAATTCTATATTTTCCATAAAACTCTGTATTTGTAATAGTTGAAATTAAAAGAAAAAAGGCGACACCCGGATTCGAACCGGGGGTAAAAGCTTTGCAGGCTTCTGCCTTACCACTTGGCCATGTCGCCCCCTGTAATGGTATAATATGATAAACATGTGTAAATTGCAAGGTAAACAAACGAAGTATTTTGATATTTTGGCACAAAAAATCCGCTATATATATTTAGCGGATTTTTAATATCTTATACTTTGCGTTTACGAGCAGCTTCAGATTTGCGTTTTCTCTTTACGCTAGGCTTTTCATATCTTTCACGTTTTTTTACTTCAGATAGGATGCCTGCTTTTTGAATTTTCTTTTTGAATCTTCTTAAAGCGCTTTCTATACTTTCGTTTTCGCCAACTTTAACTTCTGCCATTTATATTTTCACCACCTTTATAGCATATTATTATCCGAAACCATTGTATTATAAGCAAAATAAAAAAACAAGGGTGAATTTGCATAAATAAATAAAAAATGATAAACTTGGTTTAGTGAAATTAATTTTTAGGTTAGTTGTATGGTCTTAGCTAGTGAAGAAGCTGTAACAAAGATGCTATCAGAAAAAGAGATAGTTAATCCCAACAAGGTTAAAAGGATGTGGACTACAAACAATCACAAATATAACCTTGGTAATTATTTAAAAGGTGTTAAAACAGATAAAAGTCCATGGGGGGACAAATATATCTTTATAAAATAATTTTTTTCAATCATACAATTAGTTAGTCTTCAGAATCGTCTTGTTTAACTTCAGGTTTTGTTTCTGGTTTTGTTGTAGTTGATTCCGGCTTTTTTTCATTATCTTTTGCCACTTTAACTGTTTCGGGTTTCTCCGAAGATTTAGGCTGCACAGGTGTATCAGAAGTGTTGTCTGTTGTTTTTTGTCCACTGTTAAACCAACCAATATTATTCCACCAGCCATTTTGATTCATATATTGTATAGTTTGTCCGATTGCTAAATTCGGGTTAAGAAGCTGGTTAATATTGCATCCGCAGGAACCGCCACCGCCGCCCCAAAAGCAAGTTCCAATATTAAAACCACCGAATAAACCGCTTAGAATGCCTCCGAGCATACCTCCCAAAAAGTTACCTATGCCCATTTTAAAGCCGCCCCAGAAGCCACCGTTATTAATATTGATAGTTGTATTAATGGTGTTGCCGCTATCCCAAATACTACCACTTCCAAAACCTTCAGGGCAGTTTTTGCAAGTTGTTTCGTGTGTTAATATAAATTTTTTCCACGGGCTAGTGTACTCTATTCGACTCATTTTAATACCTATAGTTTATCTGCTATATATATAATAAGTATATACTTTATTAAAAATTGCCTAGATTAATCAAGATTGTTACAAAATTTAACATTGTTAAGAATTGTAACAATTTTTTTAAAAAACTGTCTAGAATCCTAAAGTTTTTTGGAAAAATGCCGATATATATAGTAAGAAAACTAAAAAACGAAAAGCAAAGAATTAATTAGGGAAAAGAAACTCTAAGGGAAAAGGAAAAACAGACAAAACAACAGGGAAAAACAAAAAGGGCGCGCGAAAAAAGGGATAGCGCAAGAGGAACAAGCAAATGGGACTGAACGTATCGACAACAATGGGATTTGAAAACAGAGACTTCTTAAGAAACGCCGCAAGGGAAATTTTACAAAGAAGCGGCGCTTCCAAGGAAGCATCTTCAAAAATCATTGATACTGCAATTTTTGACAAAAAATATGTAAGCTCCCAAGCAGATGTTTTTCAAGCTTCTGCACAGATTAGTTTCAGCAAATCCTTAAACGAAACACTGAAATACTTGAAATCTCACGCAATGAAAAAAGAAGTCAAGACTCCTAAATTCGGTGAATTGTGGGATAGTTTAAATTCAGCAAAAAATGATTCAAAAGATTGTGAATTATTTGAATTTGTTTTAGATGACTATGCTGAGAATATCTTTGCGGCAGCATAATTTAAGATATAGATGGGTTTATATTCTGCGCTAAACTTATGAGTTTGGCGCAGATACTATATTATACTTTTACTTTAACAACAACTTTTTTTACACTTGATTTTTTATTAAGAGTTATTGACGGTTTGTGTGCATCTTGAGGATAAAGAATCATAAATTCACCGGCATACAAGGGTAAATATTGTTCACTGCTCATATTGTTTAAAAACTCAATATCTTTTTCTTTATTGTAAGGTGTGGCTGTTTCACAATTATTATAGTTTGTTACTCCTATTTTTTCTTCTCCTTTTACTATATATTGTATGTCTATATAGTTTCTGTGCGCTTCATATAGAGCATTTTCTTTTGTTTCATACGTTTGAATGTTTGCGTATATTCTGTCGCTGATTTCATATCTGCCGTCGGATAAATTTGTTAAATCACTATTTTCAAGCCATTTTAAGCCTATTTCTAAATCTTTTGAAAGACTGTAATATATTTGTGCATTATCTAATTTGTCTTTTATCATATTTTCTCCTTATACTAAAATTTCTTTTTCGTTTTTGTAAGTTACATATCCTAACGGTGCAGCCGGCGGTTTCCTTAAATTTTTAGCTTTAGTATAAATAACTCCGACTTTTGAAGGCTGCGCGGCTGAAGAATATTTGCGAGCAAGTTTACAGCATTCAAATATAACTTCTTCATTTGGCTCTTTACCCAGCGTTTTTAACAGGATGTGAGATCCTGCGCATAATCTTGTATGAAACCAAATATCTTCGTCTTTAGCAAGTTTTGACACTATATAATCATTTTGCTTATTGTTTTTGCCGATATATACTTCAAAACCTTCAATTATTACTTTTTCAATATTAATTTTGGGCAATTTCTTTTTTGTTTCTTTATCTTCACTTAGACCGATTTCTGACTCAATTTCTGCTAAAGATTCAATATCAGATGCCATAGATATGCTGTACAAAATATTTTCGAGGTATTCGTTTTTAATCTTTAGTTCATTAAGCATTTCTTCGGATTTTTCTTTTGTTTTTTTAGATTTGGAATATAGTTTAAAATAGTGTTGAGCATTTTCATTAAGAGTT
>JAEEGL010100892.1_pt1 | contig 13320 bp, 10 predicted proteins | sample 9134231 | NCBI WGS metagenome assembly JAEEGL01 (sample SAMN16246548, study PRJNA631951) | gut metagenome | biome: gut microbiome; feature: rumen; material: fiber-attached | host: Bos | place: Iran: Karaj | collected 2018-10 | reverse complement strand
ATACGGGTAAACTTCGGCAGCACAACCGCCGCCAGTATACCGATAACAATAACTACAATTAACAACTCTGTTAACGTAAATGCTTTACTTCTCTTAAATCTCATAATCTCCTCCTATTATATTTCACTCTATACATACTTTACAACAAAATCTGTGTGTTACTGTGAGTATTGGTCTTATCTAATTATTTCTTTAATAATCCGGTATGGGGCGGGTTTTTTACCACCTATTTCCACTGCCGTTTTAAACAAACCGACGCCATCTGCCAGTTTCTTCTTATCGGAAGCGTACAAAATTGCCACGGTATCACCTTTCTTAATGGGCTCTCCGCTTTTTTTACATAACCAAATACCGGCCCCGTAATCAACGGCGTCTTCCATGGTGTTGCGTCCGGCCCCTAACAATACTGCGGCACGACCGGTGATCTTGGCGTCAATATGCCGGATGTATCCGTTCTTCTCCGCTTTCAATTCGTATTTAAATTTGGCACACGTAAAGTATCCGGCCGGATCATCCACCGCACGCGGGTCTCCCCCTTGCCACTTAATAATCTCGCGCAATTTGGCGGCGGCTTGGCCGTTGTCAATATATTGTTCCAATACCACACGCGCCCGACGCGCATCTTTTTGTACGCCGCTTATCAGTAGCATCTGAACGGCTTCTTGCATCAGCAGTTCATAAAAATCCGGCGCGAGCGTTTTGTTTCCTTTTAGAATTTCAATACTCTGGCGCATTTCATTAGCATTGCCTACCGCTCGCCCCAGGGGTTGGTCCATGTACGTAATGAGGGCGCGGCATTTGAGCCCCAACAATTTAGCTGTGCTGACTAAAGCGCGGGCCAATTTGCGGCTGTCTTCCAATTTTTGCATAAACGCGCCGGAACCGTATTTCACATCCATTAGTAAACTTCCCACACCCTCGGCGTATTTTTTAGATAAAATACTGGCCACGATTAACGGACGACTCTCCACCGAGCCGGAAGCATCCCGCAGGGAATACAGTTTTTTATCGGCCGGAGCCAAATCTTGCGTTTGCCCGAACATGCAAACATTCAATTTTTTAATTTGACGGTAAATAGACTTAACGGGAACCCGGACGTTGAAACCCGCAATGGATTCCAACTTGTCTAGCGTACCGCCGGTATGCCCCAAGCCACGTCCGGCCATCATGGGAACGGCTACTCCCGCACACGCTACCAACGGTGCCAACGCCAGCGAAATACCATCCCCCACGCCACCCGTAGAATGTTTATCCGTTTTGGGCAATTTAGTAATCGTTTTAAAATCAAGCCGACCGCCGGAATGGGCCATCGCTCGCGTGAACATAGCGGTTTCTTTGTCCGTAAGCGGACACAAGAAACACGCCATCAAAAAAGAAGAAAGTTGATAATCGGGCACTGTTCCACGGGCGGCTGCTTGGGCAACAAAATCAAACTCCGCCTGGGAGAGAATCTTCCCGTCACGTTTTTTTATGATGATATCCAGCATTCGCATAACAATCCTCCAGATTGGCACCCGGTTTATTTAACGTACCGGATATTTTGGGCATTTCGTTGCATGAGTTCTTGTAACTCTTTTTCCTGTTGGGAGAACAACAAGCGTTGTTGGCTCATGTACGCCGCAAAACTGCCGGCGGTACGGGCTGTTTTTTGGAGTTGTTGTTCCGTATTTGTGGTAATTACCAGGGCTTCGTTGTAAACCTCTGCCCCGAATGTTTTGTAAATATCCCGCAAGCTGGCTTGGTTTCTCATTTGTAAATCGTGCCACTCCCTTTTCATACGCACACGGTCGTTGTACGAGGCTTTGCCGGGGAAGGCATTATCGTCGTCTAGAGTTACTTCTAATACCTGTTTACTGGAATTCGCCGGCACGCTCGTCTGCGGTTTAGCGGACATTTTTCGGGCCGGTTTTTGCGCAATTGCACCGGAAGACGGTTTAGGAGAAGTTTTGGCTACCGGTTGGGACGGCATTTGCGCGGGTGCGGGCATAATCGTTTGCGAAGCAGATTTAGAAATATGTAACTTTTGGGTTATTTTACCAACTCCCGCCGACGCATTTTCTTTCATTTTAGATACGGCTGCGGATTCCTGCATTTTGCTAAATTTTTCCAACAAGGCCCGGTTTTCTTCGGAATCCACCCCTACTTTTTTCCAGGATGACATCTCAAGCCTCATGAATTGATTTCTCCAGAATGCTCTGATTTCTTTTTCTTGCTCTTTGGAAGTACAAGCCGCTAATCCCACACACATCCCAACTGTAAACAAAATCGTTTTTTTCATAAACACCTCTCCTTCTAGCACTATAACAAATTTAAGGTAACCCGTACAACTTTTTTGTATTGTTTACGGTAATAGCGGCTAACTCAGACAGAGAAACAGATAAATAATCCGCCACAAACGTAGCAAGCAACGGAATGTTGGAAGGGTCGTTGCGTTGCCCCCGTTTGCCTTGCGGGGAAAGATACGGGCAATCGGTTTCCAAAATAATTTTGTCGGCTCCGGCTTTTTTGACGGCCTCGCGGATGTACTCATTTTTCTTGTACGTAAAACATCCGTTAATGCCTAACAAAAGCCCCATATCCAGGGCTTGTTTTGCCTGTTTGTATCCGGCACAAAAACAGTGCAATACCCCCGGGTGTTGCGTGACACAAATTTGGTGCCAATGGTGCTTAAGACACGCAAATGTATCTTCATAAGCGGCGTAATCTTCACCATGACGGCGCACGTGCAACACAAGCGGTTTACGTACCCGGTCGGCACAGGCAATCATTTGCAAAAAAGTACGATGTTGGATGTCTTTAGAAGCCACTTTCAAACACGTATAATCCAACCCTGTTTCACCTACGGCTACTACCCGGTTTTCTTGTAACAACTCCGGTAACCGGGCCTCCGCCGACGCATCATACAAAAGAGCATATTCCGGGTGTACCCCTAATACCGCGCTGACGAAACCGGGATACTTGGTCGCTAACTCCAAAGCGGGTTGCCATTCATCCGGCGAACAGCCAATCTCTATACTGGCAGAAATCCCCGCTTGCGGCAAGCGGACAGAAAGGAGTTCTTCCCGGTCGCTGTCAAAAGCGGGGTCATTTAAATGAGCATGAGAATCTATAAAATGCATATATTTTCATTGTATCTTTTTGCAACCCGCAAAACCACCCCGTACGTACCTAATCTCCCCTCTCTTTTGCTATAATAAAAGTATGAATTGTATTTTTTGCGGCATTGCCGACGGCTCTGTCAAAAGCCAATTGATTTACGAAGACGAAGACGTGGTGGCCTTTAAGGACTTAAATCCACAAGCCCCCACCCATTTATTACTGATTCCGCGCAAACATATCGCGCGCCTGGACCAAGCCGGCGAGGAAGATACCCTCCTCCTGGGGAAAATTCTGTTGGTAGCCAAAAAATTGGCCCAACAGTTTGACCTAAAAGATTTCCGTTTGGTTACCAACAACGGGAAGGGAGCCGGCCAAAGCGTGGACCACTTACATTTTCACTTGATGGCCGGAAGACGGTTTCTGTGGCCGGCTGGTTAAAATACCCAAAATAAAGTATAATATAAATAGAATAAATTTTTAATCTTAACCTACTGGTTGTAGAAGGTGGTGAAAAAAGCATGGTTTTCGTAAAAGTCAGAGATGCCGAACACTTGGAAGAAGCCATTAAACGCTTCAAACGCGAGTGCGAAAAAAATGGTATCTTGCGCGAAATCAAACGGCGCGAAACGTATATGCCTCCGAGCGTAAAACGCAAAATCAAATCGCAGGAAGCCCAACGCCGCGCACGCCGCACCAAACGCAGACGTTTTTAAGTATTACTGTATAGCGGGCAATAGTCCTTTACGTACGTATCGGGCTATTGCCTTGTTTGCCTTTTATTAAACGTATCTTAATGCAATACCCAACGGAATTTGTGTGGACAATACAATTGTTGAACAAATCAAAGACAGGTTGGACATCGTGGAAATTATCCGTCAGTATGTGCCGGGTTTAAAACGGGCCGGAAAAACCTACAAGGCATGCTGTCCGTTCCATCACGAGAAAACCCCTTCCTTCACGTGTAATAGCGAGAAGGGCCTGTTTTATTGCTTCGGTTGTCAGACCGGGGGCGATATTTTTGATTTTGTCATGCGGATGGAAAATATCCCGTTCAACGAAGCCCTTGAGAAATTAGCCGGGTTGGCAGGGGTTGAGTACAAACCGCAACGTCCGTTTAGCGCAGAAGAACAGCGCCGGGCCGGTGCCCGCCAAGCGTTGGATTTTGCTAAAACGTTTTACCATAAAAATTTATTATCTGCGGCCGGCTCTTACGCGCGCGCGTACGTGAAGAAACGCAATTTAACAAAAGAAACATGCGTGAAATTTGAACTGGGCTTGGCTAGCGGAGATTCGTCTTCCCTGCTCCGAGCGGCACGCGCTGCCGGACACAGCGAACAAGATTTAAAAGAAGCCGGATTGTGTACACAAACCAGTTACGGCCTACGAGATTATTTTAGAAACCGGCTGATGTTCCCTATTCTTAACCAACGGGGAGATACCGTTGGTTTCGGGGCACGGATTTTGGGAGAAGGAGAACCCAAATATTTAAATTCGCCGGAGACAATATTGTTTACTAAGTCCCACGTATTATACGGACTCAATTTTGCCGGACCGGCTATCCGCAAAGCGGGACGGGCCGTTTTGTTAGAAGGATACATGGATGTTATCGGTTGCCACCAAGCAGGTGTAGATTACACCGTTGCTCCGTTGGGGACCAGTTTAACCGAACAGCACGCCCGCTTACTCAAACGGTATTGTGAAAATATCATCCTTTTGTTTGACCCCGATATGGCCGGCATCAAAGCAGCTTTGCGCGGGTCGTTGATATTAATCGGACAAGGGCTTTTTGTCAAAGTGGCCTCGTTGCCGGACGGACTAGATCCCGATGAATTTATCGCCCAACGGGGGAAAGATGCCTTTGAACAAATTTTAAATCAAGCCGAGGAATTGATTATGTTTTACACCCGGCAACAGCTGGACCGTTATTCACAACCGTTGAGTGCGCAGGATAAAACACACGTAGTCACGGAACTGGCAGAAGTAATTGCCCAACAACCGGATGCAATTGTCCGGCGTGAGTGGGCCAAATATGTAGCCGAACAGGTAGGCGTGGAAGAATCACTCGTATTGGAACGCATCCAACACCAAGCCCGGCCGGCAACACCGCGCACGGCTCCGGCTCCGGTTTCCGCACCTGCTACCAACGCTGAGGAAGAACTCCTGGCGTGGTTGTTGTGTGCTCCGGACCAGGCTGCGTTGTGTGAAGGACTGACAGAAACGGATTTTTCCTCCCCGGGGGCCTACCGATTGTTTGAGGTTGTACAACAGCACGCGCGCGCGGGATTAACCGGGCAAGCCATGTTGGAAAAAGCTCGCGCGGATGTACCTTCGTTGCATCAGGAATTACTGAAACTGACGTTTATGCAAACCCCGGCAGATTTTCAACCGGCACGCGATATCGCTGCGTGCACGGCCAAAATAAAACAAAACGGCGTACAAAAGCGGCTCAAAGAAGTCCAACGCCAAATGAAAGCCCTCGGTGCAGGAAATGTGCCGCAGGAACTCATCAAAGAGTATATGTTGTTACAAACGAAATTAAAAAAGTAGTTGAGGGAAATTATGGCACTTGGAAATAAATCGTTAAAAAATTTGTTGGAAGAAGGAAAAGAAAGCGGCTTTGTAGCCCTGGAAGATTTGAATCGTTCTTTTGCCGCTGCCGATATGAGCGCAGAAGATATTGACGGCGTAATGGATACCATTGACGATTTGGGCATTCAGGTAGTAGAACAGAAAAAATTTAAAAATACCGCCGCCCAGGAAAAAGAAACCCTCAGCGAAGACTGGAGTTCCACGCCGGATATTTCCAACTCCATTCGGATGTACTTGTCCGAAATGGGGCGCGTCCCTTTACTTACTCGTGACGAAGAAATTACCCTGGCCCGCAACATCCGCGAGCGTGAAAAAGAACTGCGCAAACTGGTGTTGGAATCCCCCATCACCATGCGCGAAATTTGCAACTGGGAGGAATTGGTAGACCAGGAAGAAATGACAACCAAGGAACTCATGCCCCGCGGGAAACGCACTAACCGCGAACTGAGCAATATGCGCCGCAAACTTAAAACCGCGGCGGCGTTTATCGGCAAACGCGAGCAAGAAATCACTAAACTACTCAGAGAAATACGCGAAGGCAACCTGTCCGACAAGCGGCGTAATAATGCGATTGAAAAAGTGGAGGCCAAACAAAAGGAAGTTGTGGCGTGTATTACTAAGCTCAATTTAAACCAAAACAAAATCAAACGCTTGACCAACAAAATCAAAAACTTGGCAGACCGTTTGGCCGAAGCATCCAACGATATGGCCCGCTTTGATGCCTATTTTGGGCCGTATGCCGAAGTAAAAAAACTAGTCAATGATCTTAAATCTAAAAAAATTACCGAAAAAGTTTTTAAGAAGAAAACGAAATTTTCGTTAGAAGAACTGGAACGGGCCTTGGCCAATATAGAGGATGTGCGCCGTCGGCACCAACAAATGGTAGATGTCTTGCCCATGACGGAGAAAGAGTTTATTGCGTTTAACGACCGCATTACCTTCTTTGAAGACATGATTTTGCAAGATAAGCTGAAACTGATAAAAGCCAACCTGCGTTTGGTGGTATCCATTGCCAAGAAGCACGTCAACTCCAATTTGGAATTATCCGACCTAATTCAAGAGGGCGGCCTTGGACTAATGAAAGCGGTGGAAAAATTTGAATACAAACGCGGTTTTAAATTTTCCACGTATGCCACCTGGTGGATACGCCAAAGCATTAACCGTGCCATCGCCGACCAGGCCAACACCATCCGTATTCCCGTACACATGAAAGAATTGGTTTCCAAACTCACCAAAGTCACCAATAAATTCCGTCAGGAACACGGCCATGAACCCACCTTGGAAGATTATGCAAAAACGTTGCGTTTGTCCATGGAGAAAGTGAAAAGCGTATTGAAAATCATGCAGGATCCTATTTCGCTCTCCACGCCTATCGGCGAGGATGAAGATTCCAACTTGGAAGATTTTATTGAAGATAAAAGCGGCCCCAATCCTACCGACGCGGCCATTGATTTCCTGCGCAAACAGGAAGTGGCCGACGTATTGGCTACTTTATCCGAACGGGAATCTAAAATTATCAGTTTGCGTTTTGGAATTGACTCGGGCTATCCGCGCACACTAGAGGAAGTCGGTAAAATGTTCAACGTCACGCGGGAACGGGTACGCCAAATTGAAGCCAAAGCCATCCGCAAACTGCGCCATCCCAGCCGGACGAAAATGTTAAAAGATTATCAGGAATAACGGACTAGGTCATCAAGTGATTAACGAAAGAGAGCCACTCTTCAATAGAGTGGCTTTTCGTTGAAATTGGGTCTATAAGATACTTTTTTTATATTCCACATTTTTTAGAAAGCCAACAACATGGGCCTCAAATCCTATCTAAAATAACCCAAAAGGCCTATTTGCAATTAGGTCCAATGGCCCTTGTTACTTTTATAAAAATTTTTGGATAATATGGTGTATAAAACAGGAGGAAGTGGCCATGAACTATAAATTGAAACAGATAAGAACGTTAATATTAATAACACTATTAGGTGTATCTACCTTGTCTATTTCTGTTTTTTCAAAGGATACTGAAAAGCTCAGAAACGATATAACCGTTAATAAATCTGTCAGTTTCAATGAAAATATAATCAAAGAATTAATTAAGGATAATATACACTTTTTAAGTGGCCCAAATAAAAAATTATCTACAGCGGATATTGAAAATATTGCGTATAAACAATTTATATATTACCGCAAGCATGGGTCATTAATTGGTGCTAACTTTCGCCAACTACAAAAACCAATTCTCAATCGGGGAGTTATTAATTTTTACTCTAAGGGACAAGCTGTTTTCTCTCTTCGTGAAAAAACAAAAGAGTATTCTACCAATATATATGTAGATGAGAATGGTAATTTCAGTGTTTCTTTAGGTGGTAATAATGAATATTTAAATGGGGCTGATGTAAAAGCCAAATGGGCTGGCACAGTTGTAGGGGAAAGAAGAAAAGACGGATATTATAATGTTTATGTGGTTCAAGCAAGTTATAAAGGAGAAAATATTGTAGAACAACATATTTGTGACTCAAGAGGAAACACAGTAAATCAGGGAGTAATTAGGCAACGTTCACAAAATTATTTGCAAAAAGAATTAGATAAAATCCAATATTTAAGTGATGTAAATAAAAGTTTGCTTTCCTCAGTTTTGGCAGGAAATGATATATACGATATAGATTATGTTCAAAAGGACGGAATCCAAACAATATATGCCGATAAACTGGACCGTAATATTGAAATAAGATTTGTTAAAACAGATGCCTCAATTATTTACGGCGTGTACATAGTATCATTTAATCCCGGTGATCAAGTACAAGAAACCAATAGCGGGTCTGAAATATATGCTTTTAAATATTTAGATGAATCTACTTCTAAAACACCCCGTGTAAAATTAATGACTAAGCAAGTGGTACAATATAATTTTAATGAACAATATCCCTCGACTCAAAAATACACTACCGGTACAAAAGGAAATGAGAAAAAATTGACAGAAGAATTTACCCATAAGACCGGTGGACTATTCAATAGGAAGATAACAAAAACCACTTCCCAACAATTAAAGAGTATATATGAGAATTTTATGTGTGAAGGAGTTACTTATACAATATATACTAAAGACGATGAGGGCAGGTTTTATAAAAACCAGCAAGAAATGTTTTAAAAGGAATAACGGACTGGATTGTATTTGGTAAGTTAAAAACGAACCCCCGGCCACGCCGGGGGTTTTCATTTTCGGAAAATGTGATATTGCCGCAAAATGGATACATCCGGCCGCCTTTTATTTAGCTCCCGCCGCACGCAGCAGATGGACAACCTCGGTATGGCCCTTTTTGCTTGCCGCCATCAAGGCAGTCTCACCGTTTATAGCTTTTGCGTTTACATCTGCCCCGGCAGCTAGCAGGGTCTTTACCAGTTCGGTATGGCCCTGATAACTTGCCAACATCAAGGCGGTGACACCATCCTCGCTCTGTGTATTTACGTTTACCCTGGCCGCTAATAAGACCTTTACAGCTTCGGTATTTCCCTCGTTGCTTGCCATCATCAAAGCAGTGATACCATCATTGTCTTTTGCATTTACATCTGCTCCGGCATCTAACAAGACTTTTGCTACTTCGGCATGTCCTTTACCACTTGCCAACATCAAGGCAGTCCGCCCGTCCTTGTCTTTTGTATTTACATCTGCTCCGGCATCTAATAAGACTTTTGCTACTTCGGCATGTCCTTCACCACTTGCCAACACCAAGGCCGTCCCCCCGCTCTTTTCTTTTGCATTTACGTCTGCCTTGGCTGCTAGCAGAGATTTTACTATTTCAAGATGCCCGTTGTGACTTGCCAACATCAATGCAGTGCCACCTTCCTCTTGTTTTACATTTACGTCTGCCCCAGCCGCCAACAAGGCCTTTACCACTTCGGGATGTCCTTCCTGACTTCCCACCATCAAAGCAGTAAACCCGTCCGCGGTTTTTGCATTTACGTCTGCGCCGGCGGCAATGAGTTCATTGACCCGTTGCAAGTCGCCCGCGTAACTAGCCTCATGTAAAGAAATCGGTTTTTGGCAAGCCACCACAAACATACTCATAATAAAAACGAAAACTATACTTTTCAACCAACCAGATTTTTTCATATAAAAATCCTCCAATAAAATAGTTATTTATATTATAATAAAAACCTCCCCGGAGTAATCCGGGGAGTTTTATCTTGCGAAGGATAGAATTAATAAGTTGTTTAGTTTTCAAACAACATTTCGTCTTTTTGAATCTTATTACAGATTTTATGACACTTACACGTATGCACACACGGTTCGGGCAATTTGAGCAGAATGCGGGTATCGCAATCGTTAAAGTCATCCGCCATGTCGCTAATGAGTTTGACGTGCTTATCGGCCATTTTGGTAAATTCAATACCAATGGTATAAACATTTTCCCGTTCTTTTACCCAGGCCAACCGGGCCTCTACTTCTATTTTACCGGTACCCGGCAGTTGTAAACTGATGGAAAAGTGATCCGCTAACGGCGCACCCAAAAAACTAATCATACGCATACCCGAAGCAGATAAATCTGCCAAAATGGCTACGAGTGAAACTTCCTTGCCTTCCGGCGTTGTATAACGCAGATTGACCGGTTCAATTAAATTGCTGATAACCGGCATACGCGGATGACGGCGTCTTTCCTTAATATTCTTCTTTGTCATAGTTACTCCCTCGCAATTAATAAAGTTCCTGCCGATGCTTCTATAGGCAGGGTGACCACACTTCCTACCGGGTACGGCCGGGGGGCACGCACCCAAAATCCTTGAGACGAACGCCCTTTATCGGGCGTTTCAAACAACACCGTTTGAACAGTGCCTACCTGTGCTTGGTACGCGACCTCGGCCAACCTCTTTACTCTATTTAACAAAATATCAAGCCGTTGTTCCAGTACATTTTGCGCCAATTGCGGCATTTGGGCGGCCGGAGTACCCTGCCGGGGCGAGTATTTATAGCAATACGCCGTGGAAAACCCTACCTCATCCACCAAAGAAAGCGTTTGTTGGAAATCCTCCTCCGTTTCCGTTGGGAAACCCACTATTAAATCGGTGGAAATCACAAACCCGGCGGCCTGAAGCGCTTTAAGTTTTTCCAACAGGATTTCACGCGTGTAACCGCGTTTCATCTCCGCTAATACGCGCGTAGAGCCGCTTTGTACCGGCAAATGAATGTGGCGTGCAATTTTGGGATTGGATGCAATAGCAGCCAAAAAATCAGGCGTAAAATAAATGGGATGCGGACTGGTAAACCCCACACGCTCCACCCCCTCAACGGCACTCACTTCGTTTAACAGTTGTGCAAACGAAACTTCTCCATCCCGATACGCATTGACCGTTTGCCCCAAGAGCATAATCTCTTTGGCCCCGGCCGCTGCTTTCTGTTTCACTTCTTCTAAAATCCCGCTATACGGCAAACAAACCACCGGCCCGCGCACCCGCGGAACAATGCAATACGTACAAGCAAAGTTACACCCGCGCATAATCGTTACGTAACCGGTTAATCCGGCCGGTAGCGTTTCTCCGTTTGCTGTTTGCGGCCCGAATAGTCCGCTTTTATCTAATGTGTCGGAAAATTTCTCAATACTTTTAGCCCCGGATAAAATATCCAAAAACGGATATTTTTTCTGCAAGGCACTCCCCAACCGTTCGGCCGCACATCCGGCAAAAATAATCCGCCGGGACGGGCGTTCCTTCTTCCACGCCGCCAAACGCCCCAAAAACGAAACAGCTTTATGTTCGGCATGATCGCGCACGGTACAGGTGTTAATCAGCACAGCATCGGCCTGTTCCAAATCATCTGTACGCTGATAACCGCGAGCGGCCAGGTGGCTGAACATTTCTTCCGAATCAGCTAAATTCATCTGGCAACCGTACGTTTGGATAAATACTTTCTTCATAGGGGGAAACAAGAAGGAGGCGGCCCGAAGCTGCCGCCTCCTAACTGGCATTAGAATAAGTCGCTAATTTTACGGATGCACGGAGCCAACGGTTGCGTCAAGTGTAACTTGATCACGCGGCGCCCCTTAGACTCCAACGCCCGGAAATCACCCAACGCTTGCGCGTTGCACAATTGTCCGAACGTATACTGCTGACCGGGAATTTGAATATCCTTTTCCGGGTCGGCGGAAAAGAGGATAAACACCCCGTTATTCCCGTCGCCTTTGTGCAATTGGCCGGTAGAGTGTAAATAGCGCGGCCCATAACCAAACAGGACAGCCCGTTTCGTACGGCGCATAATTTTTTCGCGTAACGTCTGCAAAGCAGTTTCAATTTCCGGCGAAGGATGAACATAAGCCAGTAAAGCTACGTAATCGTTGCTTTCCAAAAGCGAATAGATATCCTGCGCGAGCGTATCCATCTCCACATCATCCGCAATATCTTTGGAAACCAAAATCGGTGCGGCAATTTCAGCCGGGATATCTCCCTGGGCTAATTTAGCCAACACATCTTTTGTCATGGTTTTGGCTTCTTGTACGTTCGGTTGGTCAAAAGGATTGATTGCTAATACGGCTCCGGCAGCCGCGGTGGCAATTTCCCACAACAAGAATAAAGCCCCTAAGTCATACTCAGAAGATACTTCAATGGTAAACAAAGGCGCTTCGTGTTCATCCAACCGAGCGAGCAACGTGCGAAGTTTTTTATCTTCCTCACCGGCTACAGCCAAACGCACAAAGAAACGGTCATCGTGGTAATCAAAGCCGGCCAGCAATTTCTCCCCGGCCACCGGCACAATCCCTTTACTTTCTTTACCGGTAGATTCTGCCACCAATTGTTCCGCCCATAGACCAAAGGAAGCCCAATCCTTAGAGGTGAGCAACGTGAGTTTATCGCGCCCGTGATTTACGTAACACGCACCCATATAAGCACCCAACTTTAAAGCAGCATTATCTTTGACGGGTGCTTCCGGCCCAAACGATACGGCTTGCTCTTTGGCAATCATCAATAACCGGCGCACATCTACACCCATAATGGCGGCCGGCACAATACCAAAGAAGGAAAGTGCTGAAAAACGGCCCCCAATATCCGCCGGATTTAAAAAAGTATGACGGAATTGGTGTTTCTGGGCCAATTTTTCTAGCCCGGTCCCGGGGTCGGTGATCGCCACAAAATTTTTCCCGGGTTCCGCAACCCCGGCTTTTTTCACTTCTTCCCAAAAATAAGCAAATTGAGAAGATGGCTCCACCGTTCCGCCGGACTTACTGGCAAAAATAAACAACGTATGAGCAGGGTCAATTTGGGCTCGGGCCGCCGAAATCCAATCGGGGTTCGTTGTGTCCAATACAAGCAGTTCCGGCCAACCTTCCTGTTTTCCAAATACTGTGCGGAAAACCTCCGGAGCTAAGGACGAGCCGCCCATCCCCATAACCACACAATGTTTGAAATTGGTCTGCACTTCTTGGGCGAAACCAATCACTTCGTCCAACCGTTCCAATGTCCAATCGTAGACCTTTTGCCAGCCCAAAAACTGGACGATAAAGTCTTGGCTTGCTTTATCTTGTTTCCATAAAGAAGCATCTTTGGCCCAGAATTTTGTATTGAAGGAAAGACCTTCTAATTTAATCAATCCTTCCCGAATAATTCCGTCGGCCAAGGGGTTTTCGTGTATATTCATCATTTCTTCATCCTTAT
>JAEEGL016508433.1_pt1 | contig 13321 bp, 13 predicted proteins | sample 9134231 | NCBI WGS metagenome assembly JAEEGL01 (sample SAMN16246548, study PRJNA631951) | gut metagenome | biome: gut microbiome; feature: rumen; material: fiber-attached | host: Bos | place: Iran: Karaj | collected 2018-10 | reverse complement strand
TTTGAGGGCCTTGGAAGAATCCATGAATTCGAGGATGATCCACGGGCGCTGAATATGATGTCCACTGATCCTATGAGGCAGAACATGATTGTTCACTTCCTCTATAGTACTGGGCACATGATTATGGAGGTCGGGTACAAGTACTTCCAACAGGAAATGCGTTTCCAATATACCGCAAAGAACATTCGAGAAGGTTCAGCCTTTACACAGAAGGACCTCGCCAACGCTTTTGTTGCTTATACTCAGCAGAAGATCCGTGAGCATCAGGAGAAAGTTACACGGTTGCTGAATCCTGACGAAATCGTGGATCATGTTGTCAACGACAAATCCTTTGATGATGACGACCCGCTTTCGATGATTGAGCATTCCTACGGAGACATCACTGAGGCCCAGAGAGAGGCCGTTATGTGTGTCGGTTATCTAATCGCTACGGCCAACGGTGATCGTGAGGATGTATTTACAAAGAATCCATCCGCCCAACAGCAGTTCCGGCATTTCAATATAGCCTGGGCCAACTGTAAGGAACGGCTCCAGGTTGAAGGTGAAGATGGAATTCTTTCCCACCTCGTCGGCCTTGATGAGCATGTCTTTGCGATGCTGGAACCATTCTTCTCTTCCATGGTCATCTCCCCTCAAACCAATACTCCTGATGAGGAGAAGATCGAAAAGCTCTTCCATTGCATGGAAGCAATCGGCATTTCAGAAAGCAAGTATGAAGAGATCGCCACCAAGAACCGTCTCCTCATGCAAATGATCTCCGGCAAGAAATGAGAAGAGTACTTGTCATATTGCTGGGATTAACTCTGACAGTTTCCATCGGTGCACAAAACAAGGCGTTCCTGATAGGTGTATCTCATTACCCTGATGGAAGCGGTTGGTGCCAGCTAAACGCACACAACGATGTTACCCTTTTGCGAGAATCGCTGTCTCCTGCCTGGGATGTTTCTACCCTAGAAGACGAGCAGGCGACTTATAACGGCATTGTCTCTTTTTTGAAAAAGGCAGCTCGGGAAGTTTCACCTGGTGACACGGTACTTGTTCACTTCTCTGGTCACGGACAGCAGATGCTTCCAATCAAAAAGAATAATCAGGATGAGCCGGACATGTTGGACGAGGCTATTGTCCCTTACGATGCGAATATTGAATGGTCTCCAAACTATACAGGTCAACACCATCTAAGGGATAATGACTTCGGGAAACTTATCGATACTTTACGTGATAGAGTTGGAACAGATGGACTTGTGATTGTTGTCCTCGATGCATGTCATAGTGACTCCATGTTCAAGGATGATGAGACAAAGGCACGCACTACAGAGGGATATCGTGGTACAACTGATATTTTTGGGGAAAATGTGACGCCGGAAGATGTTAAAAAAAGATTTCTTCGCGACACATCCACGATAGAAGTCAACAACAATTCCCACGTCCTCTATATCAGCGCATGTCAGGCAGAATCGAGAAATGCAGAAATCACTGATCCTGATGGCGTCGGATATGGTTCATTGTCCTATACCGTCGCTAATTCAATAAAGGCAGGTGGCTTGAGTGATGTTGATGCATTTCTTGACCGGATTGTCATATCGATGGAAACGCTTGTTCCGTTCCAGACTCCAGGCATCCGTGCATCATTTGAGTATAAAAAACCTGAGACAAAACAGGTGATTACGTCCAGTATTGCTGATAGTGATACACTAACCCCTAATAAGAAGCCTATCATAATTGCTATTGCCACAGCATTGGCAGTGTTACTGTTATTCGTATGGAGAGCGAAAAGACGATAGGGCATCAGGGGAACAACCCAAAGGAGGTCAGAAGTTTGAACACAACATTCAAAGTAATGTTGTGCATCTTCTTCTGGTACCTGTTCAGGATATCGATAGGGGGCGTCTCGCAAATCAGAAAATCTATTATCCCGGATATTCTTCAATCAGATTCGCCGGTATTCTTCTCCATCTTTTACATCGTATGGGTTCTCTGGATTCTTTTGGGCTTCGTAGCAATCATTCTCGCGCTGAAAGGAGCGAGAAGCGCTATCCCTTGCTTAAAACTATGCCTGCCATTCCATTTCATCTCATTGTTTATCAACGGGATGACTCGGATATCGGATTTCAGTTTTGGATCATTGTTACTGCCTATCCTGTTTCTGTTTTTCCCCCTAATCTTTTTCATATATCTCTGCACTTCGAAGGACATCAAGCAGGAATATCCTGGGGAGGAAAGAAAACTTGGATTTCCAGGGATCCTCGGTGTAATCCTATACACGATTCTGGGATTATTGATGATCCAAATGATTGTTTCCTCGGTGAAAAAGGGTTATGAAGGTAAGAAGGTCGCTATTGACAGAGTTGAGCTCCACGAGAACGAGATGACTGACGGACGTGTCATTTTCAAATCCGGAAAGACATGGCAACTTGATTCCATCGTTACACCTCTCTCAATCGAAGATGCCTTCTGTTTCCATGATACGCTAGACAATGCCATAATCCGTGTCTCCTGTACTACAGAGGAGTATGAACCATCACGTCATTATTATATCTACTCAATCACTGAGAACCAACCATTTGATGCCAGGCAGTATAAGGATGAGATCGGGCACAGACAGTTTGAGACAGATGATGCCGTTTTTTTTATCGACCAGTATAAGTATCAAGTGGACAGCGTAGATTATTATTGGACTTACGCTTCCAGGCTAGGAAAGAAAGTAGAGAAGGGAATCCGGCTGTCTGTCGTTAACAAAGACAGCTTAAGAACCTCAATTGAAGAAGCGGTAGAGTTCCTGCTAAACACAGATTTTCGTGTCAGAGACAGGCTACTCAAAAAAGATTGAGTATACCAAGAAGACAACGACGATGATGCCTATGAGATAAACGACCCAGCCGAAACCGTCCCGGAACAGAAGAAGGAACAACCTCTCAGTCAATGATTCTTTAAGCGACTTCCTCTTGACCAGGCAATCGTAGAGAACAAGAAAGATTAAAACCGCCAGAATAAGCAGCAGTATCTCTCGTATGATTGGAATCCAGGCCGTTTTCATATTGCAAATTTAATAAATGATGGCAAGAAGCAGTCAAGAAAAAAGAAAAAAGGAACTGAAAGCCCTGGAAAACGCCCATGGGGCTATGGGGTGTTATCTTTATATGACGCTCTGCATCGTTGTCTTCGTTATGGTCGTTTGCGCAGGCCTTTTTTTGGCGGAAAGGCTGTTCCCGAAATATGTTCACTTCTTTAACTATTCCCTTTCTTCACGCACATTTGTTGAACTGAAGGCTGCACATAAATATAAGGCGGCAGCGGACTTCTATGAACAGAAAAAAGAGATCTTCACGACCCAGGGAGACAAGTATATCAATATGATTGAAGTCTCTGACTGTTTCAAACGCATAGGTGAATACGAAAAAGCCGAGGCTATTCTGCAAGATGCGATGGATTTGAAGTATCTTACAGATAAGGAACGTAAGGAGTTGGCAAAAGAACCTTGGCAGAAAGAGTTTTTCCGGTTCAACATTGCGAAGGAATTCTTCAATTTATATGAAGAGATGGGGGATAGGGAAGGTCAGCGTCGTTATTACAGCATTATGCAGGAATGCATGTCTGCCGATGTCAAAAAGCATTTTGAAGAGCTTCAAGAGACCGCCGGTCTAAACAATATGTCTCTTGAAAGTGCCATACGGCTTTACGACCTGAAGATGCTCTACCATGACAGCCCAGACGAAGCGATATCACAAATGGTTGACTACTTGAATGAGATCGCGAATAATGGCGAGCACCGACCTCCGTATGTTTTAAAGTGTATGAACCTGCTGATTAATTGGGCGATTGAGCAGTATGGTGTCTTGCCGGCATACACTTCGATATGTAATGCGGTTGATTATGCACTCAACACTGATTCTTTCAACGAAGACAAATCCGAATACGGCAATCTTTCCGACATATGCTACAGGGTTCATGACATAAAAAACAGCAAGAGATTCTATTCCATATACACGACATATCTGGAGAAGACAACATCCAAGGATGACCCGCTCTACATTGATAACAGAGTAAGGGGATTCAAGTTTCTGGAAGCAGATCAAGACTGGGCTGAGTTGCAATCACAAGTCATTGATTGTTGTGCTGGTCTCCGAGAGCTTTTTGGAAAGAACCTCCAGACTATGAGCGAATCTCAAAGAGAGCGTTTTGTCAATCTCCTCGATGGCCCCTTTGACTATGCGGCAGATTTGTTATGCAGTCATCCGTCGGATGAACTGGCAATGCTATGCTTTGAGAACTCCATCTTCATGAAGGGCCTTCTTCTTCGGTCTAACAGGGAAATAGCAAACAAGATTCAGCACAGTGGTGATATGGCCCTTCTGGAGAAGTACAAGGAACTGGTTGAATACAGAAAGGAATTGTCATATAGAGAAAGTCTCGGGAATGTCGGTAACGCCATTCGTATGAACAGTCTCCGTAAAGATATAGAAGAGTTGGACAAGCAGCTTGCCCGTTCCTGTGAAGCATACCGTGTTGATCAAGAGAATGCGGCTGCGACCGTGAAGACAATCAGTAAATCTCTTGAACGCAACTCAGCCGTTGTTGACTTTATTCAGACAGATACTGAGAATCTTCTAGCATTAACCCTCACAAACGACGGGAAGGTACATTCTGTCAACCTGGGAACAAAATCCGCACTTGTTGACGTTATTCCCAATGATATCAGAAAGGCATATACCGACACGAATCTGACAGACCATATATGGACTCCGATTGAACATTTCCTATCAGGAGTAACGGACGTGTATTATACTGCAAACGGTATTTTCAACTCTATCTCTTTCCAGGCTCTTAGATTGGCTGACCGTACTCATCTAATCAATCGGTATAGATTCCATCTCCTTTCTAACATTAGCAATATTATGAAAGGTCACAGTGATAACCCTTCTGCTGTCGACCATTCTTTGATGGCAATGTGGGGAGATGTAGATTACGGCGGACAGCAGGATACAATGAAAGTCGACGAATCTGTATTCCGCTATCTAGAGCGAGGAGAGGCACTTCGACACCTGGTATTCTCCAAAGAAGAAATAGAGGCTATTCAAGCCATTGTAGAACATCATAGCGGTAAAGCCACAGTCTATACCGGAACGTCTGCGACCGAGGCATCATTCCGGTCCAGATCAGGGAAGCGAGACGATATCCTCCATATCTCCACTCACGGTTTCTTCGCAGAAGATGATGCCCACCGGAAGAACTACAATCCAATGTTTAACTCCGGACTTCTCTTCGCCGGAGCAGATTCCACCTGGAACAGGATTGATACCACCTTCGTGTCAACCGCAATGATTGATGATGGAATTCTGAGAGCTGACGAGATACAGTATCTTGACTTCACCGGATGTCACATGGCCGTTCTTTCTGCATGTAAAACTGGACTCGGTGAGAGCAGGAACAGAGAGGGGGTATATGGTTTACAGCGAGCCTTCAAACTTGCTGGCGTAGACTGGATATTGATGAGTCTTTGGAACGTGAACGATAAAAGTACTTCAGAACTCATGCAGGCATTTTATCGTAACTATTATGATGGAAGTTCCGTAGAAGAAGCCCTCTTTAAAGCTCAGAGTGACGCATGCGAAAACAACAGGCCCCCAGATGAATGGGGCGCGTTCGTGCTGCTTTATTGATCTCTTTGCAGCATTCAAAAATTGATCAAATCAATAATGCCGGACGGAGAGTGTAATACCAAGTCTGGTCTTGAAGCTAATAATTGGGCTTGTTCCTGGGTACCCCACAGACAACCAACGCTTTTAATCCCCGCAGCCTTAGATGCAATAATGTCAATTGACCGGTCGCCAAAACTGATTGTATTCTCTGGCGTTGTGCCCATTGCGTCCAGTGCCTTTCGCATACCGTCCGGTGAGGGTTTCCGGATTGCATCGTGATAGCCAATAACTATCTGGACCGGAATCGAGAAGTAATCAACCACTCGCTTCACATATACAGATGGTGAGGTACTTACAATAGCAGCTTCTATACCTGATCTGCGGATGAAGTCAAAGACTTCCTGCATTCCATCGTATAGTCTGAATCTGGGAATCAGCGAGTACACCAGGGGCCAGTTTCTCCCTTTCCTGGCCTCCTCTGCTATGGAAGAATCCACAAGCGTGAGGTCAAGGTCAAAAATGATGTTTCGCATATCTAATCGAAAAGAGTAGGTTCAACTACCTCGACATCAGAGTGCTTTTCCGGTTGTTTTGCGGAATGCTGACACACAGAGGAAACAAACGAGTTGATCTTATCGCCCCGAAGCCCCTGTACCCCTCGGTTGTTGATGAGGTAGGAGTTGCCGGATATCTTATCGTGATCCACGTAGCCCTTGTATTCGACAGCATACACGGGCTTACCGACTGAAAGAGCCGCATTGACAGCATGCATCGTCCCTCCTGTAATGCCAGTCTGGACTACGACCACGGCGTCGGCCAAAGCCGCCTGGAATCTGTCTCGTGCAACAAGCTTGTATCGGTCGATGCCACTTCCGATAGGATACTCGGACATCAGGATTCCACCTTTGGCGACAATCTCTTCAGCCAAATTCTCATTCTGTGGAGGGTAAACTGTATCTAAACCGTGAGCCAAGAAAGCAACGGTGCGTCCCCCCTCAACGTCCAAGGCGCCACGATGTCCAGATGTGTCACATCCCAGAGCCAGCCCGCTGACAATACTGACGCCTTTCTCTGCAAGCCTGGAAGCGATGTACCTTCCGGCCTTTTCACCTTCGATTGATGGCTCCCGTGTCCCAATAACAGCCACGGTTGCACCAGTAGTTGCAGACAGATCTCCTTTATAGAACAAGAACAGGGGGACATCCGGCTTTCCACCTTCATCTACGGTAGATAACAGCTTCTCGGGAAAATCAACATCATATCGAGAGACAAGATGGATTCCTTTGTTCTCGGACTGATCGAGTATCTGGACAGCCCTGTCATATGCACTTGAGATGAATGCCAGTGACGGCAGTTCCTTCACTCGCTTGAGGCGGCCAAGCTGCTTCACATCGGCGATAATATCAAGATACTCCTGTGGAGTCAACGTCTTAATGCTGGACGCTGATAAATACTCTGCAACGGCCTGAATATTCTTGGGGCCAAACCCTTTCCACTCCTTTAAGGTGAGGAGGAACTCGTGAGGAATAATCATACTGGATAGTGTTTACAAAGTTAAGAAATAAAGTCTATTCGGCAGTCTAAATGTAGACGATTTGCCTTTCAGGAAGATTACTCTGGAAGATCGGGTTATAAGTCCGGGCGACCACGAGGGCCACGACGTCGCTTGCACCGCGAGCAAGCAAACGTCTCGCAGTGCTCTCGAGGGTTGTGCCGCGAGTTACCACATCATCAATCAAGATGACGGTCTTGCCGGAAAAGAAGCTGGCATCGAACGTGAAGTCTGCTGCCGGATCTGCCTTCTTTCCATAAATGTGGCCAGCCTCACCATCGGTCTCCTTGGAGATAGCCGTGTAAGAGCAGGGGACACCGGTCATGCTCTCTAGTTTCCTGGAGACTTCACCATAACGGTTAACGGTCTTCATAGAAGTTGATGCCGGGACGAAACAGACGACACTGTTTTGCGTCTTCAGCTCACGGATGCCCTCTGCGAGACCCTGAAGAATCCGGGGGCTGCAGTTCCCATCCTTGAAATGCCAGACCTCGTGTCTGTCCATCCATTCCTGCTCGCTGGCGCAGTAACCATAGTTCCTCTCGGCGGATACCGGAACATAATTCATAAGAAAAAACGTCTTCATAACTTTTGGTGTTTATTTGTTTCGGAGGAGGCTCGTCCTCGTCCGTTCACACCTTTATGAAGCGAATTGTGAAAAGGTAATCAATGGGGGAGAAAAAAGTCAATTTGTCTATCAGAACAAATGAAAGAGAGAATAACTTCTTGACCGGATAATCATCATATGGCCCCCGTTTACTTCAAGGTTATATGATTAAACGTTATACTATTTAGCGTATTGTTTTATAGATTCGTATTGAAATGCTATATTTGAAATTGGAAATCAAAGAGCTCAAAGAGATGTTTATTACTGGTACAACATACTGGCTTATCTTCGGATCACTCGTAGCATTCATTTTTCTCATAAGTGTCATTATATCTGTTTTATGTAAGGCTAAGTTGTCAGGGATAATTAAAGGCTTCTTTATAAGCTGTCTTATAGCTCTACCCATTTTTGTCGTAATACGTGTTGCTATGGAGTATACTACCAAGAAGGTGGTGGTAATCGAAGATCCTCAACCGTCAACTAGGCCATATTGTAAGCATACAGAATATGATTTTTATGGAAACCCAGATATCAAACTGTCTAATGGACAGATAGTTACTACTCAGAAACTAAATATCAAAACCGGAGAGAGGTATATCATTAATTGTTCATCATCGAGGATGGTTCTGTATGCTGTACAGTATGCAAGTGAAGGACTTCTTATCTCTCCGGAAGAGAAGAATCAATACATCCCGATTTATGAGACAAGCTATCAGAAAGTGAAAGCTTTCCCTCAGTACTGGTTTGTGGATCCACCAGAAAGTGTTCGCCATTCCGAGCATTTTCTCATCGCTATCTTTCACGGATTATTCGGCTATTCGGAAGATGTTTGGTGTATCGTTGATACAGAGGTTGAGAATAAAGTGAATTGAAATAGTTAGCGGGGAGGCTCAAATATGGCCTCCCCGCTTAGTAAAAACTGCAATGATTGTAAGGGTCTCTAGAACTCGTTCTACGACATTAGCTTCTGCTTTTGCTCCTCAGAATACATACTGTCAATTTCGTCAAACTTGCCTTTACGACGCAGAACCCTCTCAACATTAAAGCCAACCTCTTTATCAAGATTAGCGATATCGCATAGTCTTTGGACAGTAAGATCGATGGCAGATGCCATCGTCTCTTTTCTCGTCCTAATAAGTCCAGTTGGAATGGTTATAGGAGTGTCGTCAGAAAGGTGACCTCGATGTTCGTCGATCCGGTCAAGTATGGCTATTCTACATATATAAGCATATAGGACCAAGTCTTCCCAATGTTTTCTCGCATCTGTTGATGTCTTTATCTTCTTCTCAATCTCATCCAACATCTTGTTGATCTTGCCCATAGAGATAGCAATCTTGTTCAGGTACATGACGTCCGGTTTTTTTGTGGTTAGGAAGACGCCTTCCTTCTGTCCTTTCTTAATCAAATCCACCAAATCATCTTGCTCATATCCAAGGGACTCGAATATACTAGATAAAAGGTTTGCGGCATTATTGTCTTTACCAATAGCGACGATATTAAAATACGCTTGGAACAGAACGTCTAACGCTTCTCGATCAGAGATACTATTTAGAATGGAAGTAGCATTATCAATACTCACAAAATCATATGAACGTATTGCATCTCCAGATATTCCCATCGCATTAGCCGAACGAGACATAATCCTATTGACTAGATTAATATTCTCAGCAGAAGGAGGGATAGAACCCCCAAATAAGGTCATTAGTTTTAATGCCGTCAATTTCTGCTCTCTTGTCAGAGGAGCAAATAGAGAGTCAAATATGCAGAACTTCATACAATTGTGTTATTAAAATGGACAATTACGCATTCAAAAAACCAGATGCTTTATCTCTGTCACAAAGTTAACTATTTATTTGACGAATAGCTAAAACGACAACCGTTATAAAGAGAACAGAGATAGTCATTCAGATCGTTGAACTCGGAGAACCTTTCTGACATCCTTATTGTCCGATTGATCATCGCGGCTTCAATTGCATCAGTAGCTTGCCTTCCAGCCTCATCGTTGTCAAGATACGTGAATGCTACGTCGTAGACTTGTATGAAGGGAACGGCTTTATGAACCATGCTTGTCGAATTCAAGATGATACAGTCACGGGGAACAGCGTTTATTGCCGGATCATCGTTCTTGGCAAGTAGCGTCTGATAGGAAAGAAAATCCATGAAGCCCTCGAAGACGCAGCAGGATGGTGTTCGTTCTGACTTGCTCAGCGTGATTACGCTGGGTGCCTTGACCCCGTAAGAGCCCTTGAAGAAGGGATTCCGGATCTCCATCCCGCCAAGGATGTTCATGAAGCAAAGGGCAAAGAAATGACGCCCACGGACATCGTACTGTACCTCCTTGCAGTACCGCCTGCCGATTTCAGCTGGTATGCCGCGGGACCATAGGTACCCTATGAGGGCCTTATTAATCAGTGGTTGTTCATTAATATTCTCAATCTCCGTATCCCGACGCGCAGAGCCGTTGCTGACAATGGACGCCTTTAGAGGAGGGCCTTGTTTGAATCCCCGTCTCTGCTCCTCTAGCCAGGATGCAGCAATCTTGAACGAGCAGTCGCCATTCAGCGCCCTGGCAAGGTCGATGACATTCCCACCTCTCGCCGTGCCGAAGTCATACCAAAGGTTCTTGTCTGATGACACGCAGAAAGATGCGTTGTTGTCTTCCCGGAGAGGGGAGTGGTAGAACCATTGCCGTCCGCCCTTCGCCCTGGATACCGGCCGATGGCCCAGATGGGTGAGGAGGTCCGTAATAGGAATCTCCTTCAATTCATAGAAACTCATATCTGACTGGATTTTATGTGCTGTATTCTGACTGTGATATGGGGTCGGATTGGACATCCACGATGAGTAAATATGCCATCGTTCCCCACATGTTTGGTTGTTTGATTCCTATATGCCCACCAAAGCAAACAAACAACACTGCCTCATTCCGTTTCGTCAAGGTGAAAATCCCGATTATACACGAATCCCAGGCTGGTTTGTTCGATAACCTGTCGGTCGAGAAGAAACTGGCGGAGGTTGTAATGACAGTTCTTTCTCCTGTCGTAGCCAACCGTCTTATAAGCCTCCATAAACCTTTCAATCAGCTCGGTCGCCTTTATGATCGGTATCGGAGTCTTGTTCTTCTCTGTGATACCGAATACGATGTCCAGCGCCTTGCGGTGCTTTTCCTCGGGTATTGACCTGTAGTCTAACTTCTTCTTGGGCCTGTGCCTGAGATCCAACCCATCAACCTTTTCGGGCAAACCTCTATCATTGATTATGAAAGGGAAGGGCGTGAACTCCTTGTCGCGGATGAGAGCCGGGTGCACCTCGCTGATCCTGTTGTCCATCTCGTTCCTGCATATCTGGAGAATGGTCTCGGCCTTGTGGTTGAGCTCGGTCCCGATATGGCCGCGGACGTTGTCATCGCCTTTGTTCAAATGAAGGACCGTATGAATATGGAGATTGTATTGACTGGTCCATTTCATCAGCAGACCAATCACTTCCGCAGACTCAGTTGATGAATTGATATCAAAGAGGAGATCCCTCAGTCCGTCAATGATGACAAGGCCGACATCGGGCCGTTCAGACAAGGCGAGCTCGATAATCTGCCGACGGTCGAGAGGGGAGTACTCGCGCAGCATAACAAACTCCAGCCGCTCGTTCTCCTGGTCCGGAGGGAACCCTGACAGCTCATTGATCCTCTTCAGGACCTTGTGACAGTGATATGCGCTCTGCTCAGTATCGAAATACAGGACCTTTCTCTTCCCTTCAGGAAAAGAGGGTTCATAATTCAAGATCTTCATATTCGTCAAGGCAGCGGCGACGATAGCGCAGACATTGAAGGTCTTCTTCGACTTGCCCTTTCCTGTAGATGCGCTGAAGTTTCCCAGCGTGCTGATTACGGATCCGTTGATCTTGATGACCACGGGCGGAGTGGCGAACTCGTCGCCTACGTGAATGAGTATCTGTTCCCAAATCTTGTGGAAGTTTTCGCGGGTGATTCTTGATTCCATGATCTAGTGTGCTTATAAGTTGAACTTAGATCTGCTTTTGGGTGAGGCGGTCATGCATCGTGACCGGAACGTTGACGGGAGGTACGGCGGCCTCGGAGTCCCCTTCAAGTTCCTCTCGTGAAGGATTCCTGAACCGTCCCAGCCAGGTCTCCAGATCATCCCTGAAGAACAGGTATCCTTTCCCGGGCGGAGTATAGACAGGAAGCTGCATCTTTTTGACCGCCTCCCTTAAGGTGAATATGCTCACCCCAACGAATTTGCTTGCTTCCTCCGTAGTGAGAAAGGTCTTCAACATGAACATCTTCTCCTCGAAACGCTTGAAGAAGGTGACGAGCTCATCCAGTGAGCCGAATCTGGCGAGGTATTCCTCGACAGACTGGAACTTACCAAGGAGGAGTTCGATGTCCGTCTTTTTGCTGAGGAAGTCCGGGATTCCGCTGGCCCTCTCGATCAGTTTGAGAATCTCATTTGAACTGAATTCCATACGCGATACTTTTTTGTTGTTACGAAATTGCCCTCCGCAAACGCAGGGCTTACGGAGGGCAAAGGTATATCGCACTATCTTAAAGCGTCACTTCAAATAGTAGTATCAAACGTACTGTTACTTAAATACTAATCTTTTATAGTATTTCTAGCAGTTCTGATTAAATCAACCCATCGGTCAATCCTCATCTTGGCCGGGCGGTCCTTCATTCCGTACCGGACGAGAGCGACCGACAGATCGTGCTGATTCAGGTATTCGCGCCCCCTTGAACCCATGATCAGCCGATTGGTCGCAATAACTAGCTGGTAGTTGGCCGTGATTAGGCCGTAGCTGTTCATCTGGGAGAAGAAATACGCCAGGACCGTGTTCTTGTTGGCGACGAGAGGATCCACGTCGTTAGCGGAACACTCGTTGAAGAGCCGCCCCATATCCTTTGACGAGACCGGCCGCCGGAAGAGGGGGATATCGTTGGCCGCCTGGGCCAGGAGGGTGAGCACCTTGTCGCTGAAGAAGCACTCGAAATTGAGAGACCTCGCCTTGGGCCTGCCGCCGCCCTCCAGCATGAGCTCACGCATACAGGAGAGGAAAGTTTCGTGGTCAGACTCGCCGGAGTAGTACTTCCGGACAAGGTCTTCACGGTACATAAGGAGTGCCGCGATCCTCCCGAGATTGACCTGGTGGTCATTCCTAATGGCGGGATTCCTGACGGCATGGAAGGTGTGGGAATTGATGAAGTCCTCCCGGAAACGGTCGTAGGACACGCCGCATTCCAGGACGGTCTTCCTGAACATGGAAAGGGCTTCCTGCCAGAGGCAGAAAAGCCCTGCGTCGCCAGCATAGGCACCTCTTTTCGAATGAGATTGCTGCCTGCATAAAAAGAGAGACGAAACAGGATTCGTTTTCCATTTCTTGTTTGTGTTTTATATTCAACATGGTGTTCTGAACTTTGCTTGCAGCACCACCATAGTATGATACATCACCCTTCATCCCTTGCCAGCCCTATGATTCCGTCGCTTACGACGACCCAGTCGAACTTTTCCCCGCGTT
>JAEEGL013851829.1_pt1 | contig 13321 bp, 10 predicted proteins | sample 9134231 | NCBI WGS metagenome assembly JAEEGL01 (sample SAMN16246548, study PRJNA631951) | gut metagenome | biome: gut microbiome; feature: rumen; material: fiber-attached | host: Bos | place: Iran: Karaj | collected 2018-10 | reverse complement strand
TGGAGGCAGACTGACTGACAGAGCTGGCTTACATCTTATAGGGGCCGTTTCTGCCTTTTGGACTGTTTAAATTTATAAGGGGGTTTACAATGATCAACACTATCGTAAAACGTGACGGAACACAGGTGAGATTTGATGAGAACAAGATCACCGCGGCTATGCAGAAGGCTCTTGAATCAGTTAAGGCAGAATATACTGATAAAGACTTAAAGACTCTTACCGGGGCAGCAGTAGTTGACCTTTATGTTAACAGTGCTGATAAGGATCTTCGTGTTACTGTCGAACAGGCTCAGGACGCGGCAGAGGCAGCTCTTATGAGAGGTGGCTATTATACTGCTGCAAGATCTTTTATTCTTTATAGACAGACTCATAAGGTTATCAGAGGTATAACCAAAGAGGTCAAGAATTTTGCCGTTGGAATGGTTGACGGGTCACTTGGTAGTGCTGATGATGCTACAGATGCTGATCCATGCCAGGCTATGGATATCATTAAGAATCAGAATGCTTCTACAGCAGGCGGTACAATGGGTGCTGCAATTCTGGCTGAGTCAGAGGCTATCACCAAGATGTGGTGGGAAAATATCTATGATCCTGAAATAAGAGCGCTGTGCCAGGTTGATGGCGGTAATGGCGAGATCTATATTCATGATATGGGTATGGCAGCAGGATACTGCGCAGGATGGTCACTTAAAGATCTCCTTCTTAACGGTCTTGGCGGCGTTCCTAACAAGATCGCATCAAGCCCTGCTTCACACCTTTCTACAGCTGTTATGCAGCTGGTCAACTTCCTTGGAATCATGCAGAATGAATGGGCAGGTGCTCAGGCTGTATCATCTTTTGATACATATCTTGCGCCTTTTGTTAAGGCTGATAACCTTTCTTATGCAGAGGTTAAGCAGTGCATGCAGTCATTTGTTTTTGGTGCAAACGTATCAAGCAGATGGGGAAGTCAGTGTCCTTTTTCCAATATAACTTTGGACTGGACTGTGCCTGAAGATATGGCGCCTCAGAAGGCAATCGTGGGCGGCAAGGAACAGGACTTTACATATGGTGACTGCAAGCGCGAGATGGATATGATCAACAAGGCATTCCTTGAAGTCATGATCACAGGCGATGCCAATGGAAGAGGCTTCCAGTATCCTATTCCTACATATTCGATCACAAGAGATTTTGACTGGTCTGAGTCAGAGAACAACAGACTTTTGTTCGAGATGGCTGCAAAATATGGAACACCTTATTTTTCTAACTATATAAATTCAGATATGAAGCCATCTGATGTAAGATCTATGTGCTGCAGACTGCGCCTTGATCTTCGCGAACTTAGAAAACAAAATGGCGGTAACTTCGGTGCGGGTGAAAATACGGGTTCGATCGGTGTTGTAACTATTAACCTTCCTCATATAGCATATATTTCTGCAACTGAAGAAGATTTCTACAGGGAACTTGAGTATGCAATGAATATTGCTGCAAGATCCCTAGATATTAAGAGAAGGGTAGTAACCTTGTATCTTAATAAGGGTGCTTATCCTTATACCAAGGTATATCTTAAGGCTGGATTTAAGAATCACTTCTCAACAATAGGTCTTGTAGGAATGAACGAGGCATGCCTCAATGCAAGATGGATAGGCGAAGATCTTACTTCTGAGAAGTCACTTAAGTGGGCAGGCGAAGTTCTCGACTTTATGAGAAATAAGCTTTCTGATTATCAGGAGCAGTACGGATGCCTGTTTAACCTTGAGGCAACTCCTGCAGAGTCCACCTGCTATACACTGGCTCGTATGGATAGAAGAAATTATCCTGATATCATTACAGCAGGAAGAAGTGGCGAGACACCTTATTACACTAACTCATCACACCTTCCGGTTGGCTCAGTTGATGATATCTTTGATGCCCTTGATAAGGAAGATGACCTTCAGTGCAAGTATACAAGCGGTACTGTATTCCATGCATTCCTTGGCGAAAGACTTCCTGACTGGAAGCAGGCTGCTAAGTCTGTTAGGACAATTGCTGAAAACTACAGACTTCCTTACTTTACACTTTCACCTACATATTCAATCTGCGAAGATCATGGATATATCAACGGTGAGACCAGTATCTGTCCTGTATGCGGCGGCAAGGCTGAGACCTATTCAAGAATTACAGGTTACTACCGTCCTGTAAGCAACTGGAATGCAGGTAAGGCTCAGGAATTTGAAGACAGAAGGACTTATAACATGAGCCGCATCGTTAGTAAGAGCGCATCCGATATCCTTAACCGTGTTGACAAAAACAGGGATGAGACTCAGAATGCTATTGAGAAGGAATTCGAGCAGGCTAAGGTTGCAAGAGAGAATCTTGTTTCTGCATTTGAAAATGAAGCATTGGTTGATGCAGTATCAGGCAGCAGCAAAGGCACAGAAACAATCCTTGAGATCATCGAAGAAAACAATGATGAGCCCGGAATCTTCGTATCAGATGACCAGATCACACTTCTTACAACAACAGACTGTCCAAGATGTCGTATGGCAAAAGAAGCTCTGGATAGAAGAAACTTTGAGTATTCAATCCTGAATGCTTCTGAAGATGAAGGAAGAGAACTGGCTCTTAAGTATGGTATTATGACAGCACCTGCTATGTTCGTTGATTATGGTACTTCCGAAAAGGTTATTACTGATTTTAATGAAATAATGAAATTCATAAAGTCTATCGAAAGTAGAGATAGAAGCGAACTTATAGGGGCTGAATAAGATAATCATTATTGTTAAATGAATGTGTAAACTTGCAGGACTGATGCTGATAGGTGTCAGTCCTGCATATTGCGTAAAAACGAGGTGAGTTTTGCAGTATATAAATATTACAGATATAAACGACAAGCGCTTGTCAGTTTATAAGGATCTTAACGAATCACAGCTTCGCCATTATTATGAACCTGATGGCGGAGTTTTTATTGCGGAGAGCCTTAAAGTTATCGAGAGGGCTTTTTTATTTGGATGTAAAGCGGAATCCGTCCTTTTGGAAAAAGAAAAGCTTGATTCTGATGAGTATAAAAGAGATATTGAACTGGTGGCATCAGATAGTAGCAACAAGGCTGATAATAGCGAAGATAAAGAAGTTAAAGATAATAAAGAAGATAAAGTAGATAAAGAAGGTGATATTCCGATATATGTTGCAGAGCAAATGGAGCTTTCAAAGATAACGGGATATAACTTAACAGGCGGGATACTTGCCGTAATGAGAAGGCCAGATCTTAAAAGCGTCATAGACATAATCGATGGCTGCACCAGGATAGCGATCCTTGATACGGTAGTTAATCCCACTAACATAGGCGCCATATTCAGAAGTGCTGCAGCCTTCAATGTAGAAGCAATCCTTCTTACAAAGGGATGCTGCGATCCTCTTTCAAGAAGGGCCATTAGGGTCAGCATGGGCAATGTATTCCAGATTCCCTGGACTTATCTTGATTCTAATGAGGATGAATATAATGATGAGAGGGAGAGGCAGGCTGGCCTTGTAAAGGAGAACTTTGACCTTCTTCATGAAAAGGGCTTTAAAACAGCTGCCATGGCATTAAAAGAAGACTCCATAAGACTTGATGACGAGCGCCTTAAAAAGGAAGAAAAGCTTGCCATAATCATGGGTAATGAAGGCGACGGTCTTTCTGATGCAGCTATAGCCATGTCAGACTATAAAGTCATAATCCCAATGGCCCATGAAGTTGACTCACTAAACGTTGCTGCAGCAAGCGCTGTTGCATTCTGGGAGCTTGCACGGTGATGGAAAAACGTTTATTCTTGAATAGCAAAAACGTTTGATTTTTGGAACGAAGTAAAAAATATCTTTTAATATAGAATGATCTTATTATATGAATAAAGAAAATTACGCTAAAGAACTTGAAAAATATATAGAAGAAAAGCAAAAGGAAGGGATTTACCCAAAGCTTTTGCTCCATGCCTGTTGTGCTCCCTGCTCTTCATATTGTCTGGAGTACTTAAGACAGTTTTTTGACATAACACTCTTTTTCTATAATCCTAATATCACTTCCCAGGGCGAGTACGAAAAGAGAGTGGAAGAGGAAAAGAGGCTGATCGAAGCCTATAACAGACAGATCGATGAGCAGAATTTTGATGGCATGAATTCTGATGGAAACGCAAGGAAGATAAGCTTCCTTGAAGGCGACTATAACCCATCAGCCTGGATTGAAGCAGTTAAGGGACTTGAAGACTGCCCTGAAGGTGGAGACAGGTGCATTAAGTGCTTTGAACTTCGAATGGATGAAGCAGCAAGAGTTTGTAAAGAGATGGGATTTGACGGCTTTACCACAACTCTTACTATTAGCCCTTTAAAGAATACGGATAACCTTAATAAGGCAGGAAGAGAAGCTGCAGATAAGTACGGGACAATCTTTCTTCCATCTGACTTTAAGAAAAAGAACGGATACAAGCGTTCAATAGAGCTTTCAAAAATGTTTGACCTCTACAGGCAGGATTTTTGCGGATGTTCTTTTTCCAAAGCTCAAAGAGAGAGGGAGAAGGCAGCAGCTTGTGAAGTTACGGACAAGACAGCAGCTAGTGAGGTCGCAGATAAGGCCCGCAGTAGCGAAGGGAGAGTTAATGGAAACTAAAAGAATTGAAGGCTTGTGGGACTGCGTATACTGCGACACAAAGATGATCAAGGCACGCTTTGGATCATGCCCAAATTGCGGTAAATCACGCGGCGTAGATACGGTCTTTTATCTTCCGATGGATATTGAAGAAGCGACTCTGACTAAGGCAGAAGCAGCAAAAACAACCAATGAACCAGACTGGCTCTGCGGATTTTGCGATTCTTACAATAGGTCTGACGCTTTGTTTTGCATAAAATGTGGATCGCCAAGAGGGTTATCTACAGATAACTACGCGACACTTCGCGATGATAGTAAGGAGAATATGTAATGGCTAAGCACCTGGTAGCTGATCTTTATGGCTGCGGGAAAATGATCGATGATATAGAAGCACTTAAAGAGGCTGCTCACAAGGCAATAGAATATGTAGGGGCCAATATCGTTGAGGAATGTATTCACGAGTTTGAACCTATAGGAATAACCTATTTTGCAGTGATAACAACATCTCATTTTTCAGTTCATACATGGCCTGAGTATGGTTATGCGGCTATAGATGTTTTTTCCTGCACAGATACTGTTGTTGAAGGAATAACAGAAACACTTAAAGAACTTTTTGAAGCCAAAGAGATTAAAACCCAGATAATTGAAAGGGACATAAGCAAAGGACACTAATAAGCTTGTGTTAATGATCAGATGAATATTAAAGTTGGATCAATACTTAAAATAAAGAATTATGAAGCTCATGTTATAGGAAGTATCACTTACAAAAACACGGAGGATGGCAACAAGACCTGGACTGAGTACAGGCTCCTTGCCGGAAAAGTGGAATTATGGCTGTCTGTGGATGATGTATACAAAGAGTATTCCCTTTCAAGAGCTGATAATAGTATCAGAGGCAAAATAGGACCAAAGTGGCATGAGGTAGACAAGGGCCATCAGGTTGTTAAGCACTGCTCTGGCGATGTTGACGTAGAGCCAGGTGACAGTGCCGATTTTGTTGAATTTGAAGATGCAACTGAGGAAAAAACTCTTTCAGTTGAAATATGGGATGATGGAACTGAGTATTCCCGTGGTGAATATCTCGATCTTGATGAGATAAGCGTTATAGGCTTTGAAAAGGTCAAGACTAAAAAAGATAATTTTGATGTTTTTTTCATTAGATTGTTCATGGTCATTATGGTATTAGGCTTTCTGGCAAGCTTTGAGGACTGTCTTCCGACTATACCTAAGCGTATCAGCAAGTACCTAAGTAAAAGCGACAACTATTCGTATGTAACATCAATTACAGGTAACGCTGATCAAAAGGCGGATGTTTACCAGTATACAGGCATTAGTTACTCGACTGGTCCAACAACAGATGATGTTGCCAAGGATATTATTAATGGAATTGAAGGTCAGACCCAGTCAGTAACTCAGGAAGATGATATGGCCGATGCGACTATAGCGATAGTTACAGATAAAGAGTACTGCCTCATATATCATCCGGAAGACGATGCAAGTCTTGTATATGTCCAGATATCGAACAGGAAATACAATTATGCTTCTGACAACTCGCCTTACAAGAGTTCAAGTAGCACCACAAGATGGTATAGGAGTCATTACTACAGCTCAAGCTATTCATCGGATTCTTCAACTTATAAGAGTACACCATCTGCGTACTCATCCTATGGTGGAGACACTATTCATGATATAGGAAATGGCTATTATGACAGCTATTCATCTTCTGTCAGACAGTCAAGCATAAACAGTAGAAAATCGTCCAGTGGCGGCGGTAAATAAAATAATAAAAACATGATTGAGAGGATTTAAATATGATGGTAGCGCTTGAAACTTTAGTTTATCTGTTAGTAGGACTTGTGGTAATGATGATCGGTTATTTCGTAATTGATCTTTTGATCCCGGTTGATTTTCCCAAGGAGATCCGTGAGGGCAACAAGGCTGTTGGCTGGGTTTCAGCTGGAATATATGCAGCTCTTGGCTACATCATCCGCTCTGCGATCATCTCTTTTGAGCTTTCAGAGCAGCAGGAGCTTCTTGGCGGTGTTATAAGTACCGTTATGTTTGCAGGTCTTGGAATTGTAGCGATGATCATAGGTTACTTCCTTGTTGATCTTGTGAATAGAAAATTTAATTTTGGTAATGAGCTTAAGGAAAAAAATGAAGCAGCAGGAATCATGATCTTTGGTATATTCATGGGCGTTGCCTTCATCGTAAGCGGTGTCATTCAGTAATAAGAGGAAGGCGTTTTAAATGAGTAAGAAGTACAGGCTCTTGATGCTGACAACCCTGATAATATCAGGGTGTTCGATGTGCTATGAACTGATCATAAGCGCAGTAAGCTCTTATCTTTTGGGTAATAGCACTCTTCAGTACTCAGTTACCATTGGCCTTTATATGGCATCCCTGGGACTTGGGTCCTATATATCCAAATATTTTTCCAAAAATCTCTTCAACATCTTTGTGACAATCGAGCTGGGAATAGGCGTAATTGGCGGAATCAGCTCCCTTGTCCTGTTTTTTGCCAATATTTATATATCTAACTATGCTCTTGTAATGTACCTTGAGATCATTATAATAGGCGGATTTGCAGGAGCTGAGATACCTGTTATGACCAGGATAATCGAGCAGGATGAAAACAACTTGAAGGTTACCCTTTCATCGATATTCAGCTTTGACTATATTGGCGGCCTTGTGGGTGCGGTGGCATTTCCCCTGATCCTGCTTCCAAAGCTTGGGTATTTTGCAACATCTTTTTTGTGCGGATTTATGAACATAGTTGCAGCCCTGCTTATCATGTGGAAGTTTGGTAAAAGAGTTAACTACATAAATATATACCGTGTTATAGCCATTATCCTATCTGTGATCATGCTGCTTGGAATGGTCCTTGCAGACAATATTTCCGATTCAGTAGAAAGCGGATTATATACTGACAGGGTCATACTTATAGAGCAGACGCAGTACCAGAAGATAGTCATGACCAAGCACAGGGACGACGTGAGACTTTTCATAGATGGTAACTGTCAGTTCTCAACAGCGGATGAATACCGTTATCATGAGGCGCTGGTCCATGTACCTATGAACGAAGTTACTACCAGGGAAAAGATACTCATTCTTGGCGGAGGTGATGGACTTGCTGTTCGCGAAGTTTTAAAGTATCCGGAAGTTCAAAAGATCGATCTGGTGGATCTTGATAAAGAAATGATCAGGATCTGCAGTACTAACGAGAATGTTACGGCTATAAACGAAAACAGTCTTTTGTCCGACAAGCTTAATATCTTAAATATGGATGCTTATGAGTATCTGGAAGATTGTCAGGAAAAATACGATGTCATCATTGTAGACCTTCCGGATCCAAATACAGAAGTGCTTAATAAGCTATACTCCAACATTTTTTACCGTATGTGCGGAGGGTGCCTTACAGATGAAGGAGTACTGGTTGTTCAGTCTACAAGCCCTTATTATGCTACCAAGGCCTTTTGGTGCATAAATAAGACAATTGAGAGTGAAGGCTTTAATGTTAAGGCTTACCATGTGGAAGTGCCTGCTTTTGGAGACTGGGGATTTAATATGGCCAGCAAAAGCGAGCTTTCAGAAGATATTTCTTTTGACATAGAAACAAGATATATTACTGAGGACAACGTATCTGCTCTCTTTAAATTTGGTAAAGATGAGATCGACATGGATGTTGAGATCAATCATCTTACAAAGCCTGTTTTGATGGAATATTACAATACTGCAGAGGAGTTATGGAACTGATTTACAGGAGGTAACTTGTACATGTTTAGAAATGCACGGATGCATTTCTATGTACTAAGATTTCATAATTGACTAACAGTTGTTTCTTTATTATTATGATGTAGGCGTTAATATAGGATTTGAAAGGACATTATTTTGGAAAAGATATTAGACCTTATAAGTAAAGAAGTTTCTGATGCCTTTGAGGCAGCAGGATATGATCGCAATCTTGGTAAGTGCAGCGTTTCTAACCGTCCTGACCTTTGCGAATATCAGTGTAACGGTGCTATGGCAGGTGCCAAGCAGTATCATAAGGCACCATTCATGATCGCTGATGAAGTTGCTGAAAAGCTTTCAGGTAATGAAATGTTCGAAAAGGCTGAGTCTGTAAAGCCTGGATTTTTGAACCTTACAGTTAGCCGCGAATTTGTTCGTTCATATATTGTAAAGATGCTTCACGAGAAGAGATTTGGAGTTAATCTTCCAGGTCATGAGCCTACAATAGTTCTTGACTACGGCGGACCTAACGTAGCTAAGCCTCTTCATGTAGGACACCTTCGTAGTGCAGTAATCGGTGAGTCTTTAAAGAGAATCTTAAGATATACAGGTAATAAGGTAGTTGGCGACGTTCATCTTGGTGACTGGGGCCTTCAGATGGGTCTTATCATCACTGAGCTTAAGCTTCAGAAGCCGGATCTTCCATATTTTGATGAGTCATTTACAGGAAGCTATCCTAAGGAGCCACCATTCACACTTTCAGAGCTTGAGACAATCTATCCTCTTGCATCCGGCAAGTCCAAGGAAGATGAAGAATATAAGGCAGCAGCTCTTGAAGCTACTAAAAAGCTCCAGGACGGAGACCGCGGATACCGTGCCCTTTGGCACCACATCCTTAACGTATCTGTTTCTGACCTTAAGAAGAACTATAAGAACCTTAACGTTGATTTCGACCTTTGGTGGGGCGAGTCTACTGTTCATGACATAATCCCTGGAATGGTAGATTATTTCAAGGACAATGGATATGCTCACGAAAGCCAGGGCGCACTTGTTATAGATGTTACAAGAGAAGATGATTCCAAGGAACTTCCTCCTTGTATCGTACTTAAGAGTGATGGTGCTGCACTTTATGCAACAACTGACCTTGCTACTATCCAGAAGCGTATGGATGAGTATCATCCTGATGCAATCTACTATGTAGCTGATAAGCGTCAGACACTTCACTTCACACAGGTATTCAGAAGTGCTCATAAGTCAAAGCTTGTTATGCCTGAGACAGATCTTCAGTTCGTAGGCTTCGGTACTATGAATGGAAGCGATGGCAAGCCATTTAAGACAAGACAGGGCGGTGTAATGCGTCTTGAAAGTCTTATATCAGAGATTGATGAAAAGATGTATGGCCGTATCAAAGAAGGTAACGAAGCTATCAGTGATGAAGAAGCTAAGAAAACAGCTCATCAGGTAGCTCTTGCAGCACTTAAATATGGCGATCTTTCAAACCAGCCATCTAAGGATTACATCTTCGATATAGATAAGTTCACATCATTTGAAGGAGACACAGGCCCATACCTTCTGTACACAATCGTACGTATCAAGTCTATCCTTGCCAAGTACGAAGAGCAGTCCGGTAAAAAAGCTAAGGAAGCACGTCTTGCTGTATCCGAGTCTGACAATGAAAAGGCTCTGTGCCTTGCACTTGCAGGCTTTGCAGAAGCAGTTGAGAGCGCTGCAAGAGAGCTTATGCCTAACAGAATCTGTGCATATATTTATGCTCTTTCAAATGCATTTAACAGCTTCTACCATGAGACAAGAATCCTTGCAGAAGAGGATGAAGCTAAGAAGGAAAGCTATATAGCTCTTCTTTATAACACTCTTAAGGTTATGGAAACAGGTATCGATCTTCTTGGATTTGATGCACCTGAGAGAATGTAATAAAATTTGTATCACTAATCGGAATGCTTGCACACCAGGCATTCCGATTTTAAAATTCGCATATAGCTTGGTTGCGGAGGGTTCCTGAGGAATCTTCAAGGTAACAGAGAGATTTTTATATGTGAGAAGGTTGAGTAGATTATTAGAAAGCGTGTGAATTTGAAAGCAGGGAATATTATCAAAACATCTGATAAAGATGGTCATATTTTTACAAATCGTGCTCTGTTGTTATTGATCATACCGGTGATCGCGGAGCAGTTTTTAACGTCGCTTATGGGACTGGCTGATTCTATGATGGTCAGTAATGTTAATGATTATTCTCTAGGAGCGGTTCAGCTTGTTGACTCTATCAATATACTTGTAAATCAGGCGTTTGCGGCTCTGGCTACAGGCGGTGTTGTTATATGTTCAAATTTTATAGGGCAGAAGAAGATTGATAAGGCGGGAGAGGCAGCTAGACAGGTTTCTTTATCAGCGCTTATTCTTTCTGTGTCTATAACGCTTATATGTCTTTTGTTTAGGAATGGTATCCTAAATACTGTTTTTGGGCAGGTGGAAGATGCGCTTATGAATGAGGCGCAGGTTTACTTTTTTATCACCATATTGTCTTTTCCCGGAATAGCTTTATATAATGCAGGATCGGCCATATACAGGGCTCAGGGCAATACCAGACGTCCTCTTTTGATATCTACTGCCTGCAACGTTGTCAATATTGCAGGTAATGCCATATTCATTTATGTATTCCATCTGGGGGTTGCGGGTGCAGCGCTGTCTACTTTTATTTCAAGATGGTTATCGGCGATCGTGGTTTATTATTATCTCCATAACAAGAACCAGATGATCAGCATCAGGGACTATAAATCCATAAGACCTGACGGATACCTTATAAAAAGAGTTCTGGCTCTGGGAATTCCTAATGGGATAGAAAATTCCATGTTTCAGTTCGGTAAGCTTGTGATCCAGTCTACAGTTTCGACTATGGGTACTATCGCTATTACAGCCCAGGCTATGACTAACATCATGGAGAATGTAAACGGTGTTGCTGCCTGCGGCGTTGGAATAGGCCTTATGACCGTCGTAGGACAGTCTCTTGGCGCTGGTAGAAAGGATGAGGCAAAATATTACGTTAAGAAGCTGGCTGTGTGGGCTGAGATTGCTATTGTGGCGAGTTGTCTGTTTGTATTTGTTTTAAGAGGACCTATTACAAGCCTTGGCGGTATGAATTATGAAAGTGCAAAGCTCTGTATGTACATGTGCGGTCTGATTACAATTGTTAAGCCATTGTTCTGGGTTCCTTCATTCCTTCCTGCATACGGTATGAGAGCAGCAGGAGATGTTCGCTTCTCAATGATTCTATCTGTTATAAGTATGTGGGCTGTCAGAGTTGGTGTGACACTGTTCCTCGTACACGTAGTAGGTTTTGTATCACCAATAGCAGTTTGGTGCGGAATGTTCTCAGACTGGTTTGTTAGAGGCGTGTGCTTCACTATAAGATTCATGAGCGGTAAGTGGCTTGAGCACAAAGTAGCTTAGTGTTAAAACAAATGTTACTAGGTTTAAAAGCACTGGCATTTGATGACAGCGCCTTTTTGGGGTTTATAGTGCGGCAAGGAAGAGTAGTGGTCTCTTTCTTATGACCACGATCTTCCAATACCGCATTATCACAATAACGGACGCAAATCTACTATAAAAAATTTTTGAAAAAATGTGTTGACATTAGATTCGTTTCGGGTTATATTATCTAAGTCGGCTGTGAGCGACAACACATCACAGAGGCGAAAACAATAGATATGGCGAGATAGCTCAGTTGGCTAGAGCACGCGGTTCATACCCGCGGTGTCGAGGGTTCGAATCCCCCTCTCGCTACTAAAAAGAATCTCTGAAACGTAGATAAATACAGCGTTTCAGAGATTTTTTTGTTTTAAGCCAAAAGTAATGTCTTAAAAATGTCTTAAACTATATTATAGAAAGGAATGTATGCCCTGCTTTCTTTCTCGAGATGAAGAACACTGTACCATAAGGTATAGTGCTTTTATTTTGTATAACTACTGATGAGAATATATATAACATTCTACACAATAAAAAAGTTAAACCACTTGGTCTTTACATAAAATCAAAACCCTCTGGACAAATAGTTTTGAGGGTGTGACCAAAATGTGTCACACCCTCTTTAATGCCATTTTTGCCAAAAAGCCAGTAATTTCACATGTCACAGCCCAATTTTACTCTTTTCATAAAAGCGCTTTACTCTTACTCACATTGCAGTATCTTATAACCACAGAGTAATTATTAAAGAGTAATATTTAAGAAGAAATGATATTAAAATACATCATATAACTTACTAATAATCTCTTTAAGTTTTATAGTATCGTATTTACTATACTTACTATATCCATCCTTTTCACATATCTTCCTAATATAATCCCTTGCTCTCTGTAGCCTTTTTCTTCCACATGCAGATGAGTCATACAGTCTTGCCCCTGTTAAAGCATCCTGAATATCCTTAAAGTCAAGTATATAAGGGATATTCATAGGTTCATTTGCTATACTTGCCATACTCTTTGATAAATAATCTTCTGGATTCTCCTGATAGTTCTTCTGAAATAACTCAATCATATCCTGTAATCTTGATTCTTTCCAGCTATCATATGTCTTTATAAAGTTCTGATAAATCCAGTCTCTATAAAAATCTGTTATATGCTCATCAGTTATATAACTGAGGTTCTTAAACTTTCCCAGCTTATACTTTGCAAGCTTTATCTCAAATCTTAAAAAATCATCTTTTATATATATGCCTGACTTTTTAAGTTCTTCCGTTTTGTTGTAAAGAATCACCGAATAGGTGTGGTCATTGTTAAGTCTATATAGTGACTGGAGCTCAAAGCAGGAATATTTTGAGTTCCGATAATCACATGCTCCTCCAAATAAAAAGCTTTGAAGATGTTCCTTCTCCGGAATTAAAGAGAATAAGAGTATCAGAACTCTGTAATAATCCGTAAACTTTCCATATTGAAGATGTATTGTTTTATTTATTTCCATCCTGTGAACCATGGCATCATCATATGAAATGGAAAGGCC
>JAEEGL013004964.1_pt1 | contig 13321 bp, 11 predicted proteins | sample 9134231 | NCBI WGS metagenome assembly JAEEGL01 (sample SAMN16246548, study PRJNA631951) | gut metagenome | biome: gut microbiome; feature: rumen; material: fiber-attached | host: Bos | place: Iran: Karaj | collected 2018-10 | reverse complement strand
TTTTCCGGCGCATTGACGCGCCATAAAATCCGGTCTTATCTTGCGTATTCAATAATTCGGGTTTCGCGAATCATTGTAATCTTTATGCGGCCCGGATAACGGAGGTCAGTTTCGATCTGTTTGGCAATTTTCTGTGCCAGATCCTTAACTTCTCCGTCAGGGATTTTTTCGTTATTAACAAGCACGCGCAGTTCGCGGCCTGCCTGAATTGCATATGCCTTTTCAACACCGGTAAACTTCTCTGCAATCTCTTCGAGGTTTTCAAGACGTTTAACATAGTTGTCTACAGTTTCTTTACGTGCACCAGGGCGTGCTGCGGAAATAGCATCGGCAATCTGAACGATAATGGCTTCGAGAGTTTCTGTCTCGCAATCTCCGTGGTGTGCGGCAATTGCATTGATAACTCTAGGATCTTCTCCCATTTTACGTGCCATTTCTGCACCAACTTCTGCGTGGTTCTGGTCACTGTCGTTTTCAGCTCCCTTACCAATATCGTGAAGAAGTGCTGCGCGTTTGGAAAGCTCTTTGTTTGCTCCGATTTCGGCAGCAATAAGGCTTGCGATTTCTGCAACTTCCTTAGAGTGAACCAGAACGTTCTGACCGTAACTTGTGCGGTAGTAAAGGCGTCCAAGTGCCCTTACACCGTCCTGACTCATATTGTGGATTCCGAGTTCAAAGAGAACACGTTCACCTTCTTCGTAAATACGCTGCTGAATTTCTCTTGTAACCTTCTGAACGATTTCTTCGATACGTGCCGGATGAATACGGCCGTCTGTAACAAGGCGTTCAAGAGACTGCTTTGCGATCTCCTTGCGGACCGGATCAAAACAGCTGATAACTACTGCTTCCGGAGTATCATCGATGATGATATCAACACCGGTAAGAGTTTCGAGGGTACGGATGTTGCGGCCTTCACGACCGATGATACGTCCCTTCATTTCGTCGCTTGGAAGAGAAACTGTAGCAACTGTTACATCGCTTGTTGTTTCTGTAGCCAGACGCTGAATAGTAGTAACAAGAATTTCCTGTGCTTTCTTTTCTGCGGTAAGCTGGGCTTCCTGCTCGATTTTGTTCAACAATGCCTGTGCGTCATGACGGGCATCGTTTTCAAGATTTTTGATGATAAGATTCTTTGCTTCCTGAGCTGAAAGGCCGGAAATGCGTTCAAGTTCGCGACGGTAAGTCTCTTCCTGAACTGCAAGCTGCTGTTCGCGTTTAGCCATAGCCTGTTCGCGTTCAACAAACTCCTGTTCCTTTTTGTCCATCTCTGCATTGCGTTTATCAACAATTTCTTCTTTTTTTGTAATTCGGGCTTCGTAAACTTGAATTTCTTTACGACGGTCCCGGTTTTCCCGTTCCTGTTGATTGCGTTCACGAATGAGTTGATCTTTTGCTTCCAGCAAATATTCTTTTTTCTGGGCTTCTGCTTCTTTTAAGGCGTCCTGTTTAACACGTTCAGCTTTCTGCTCTGCCGAAGATAATTGAAATATGGCAAATAGCCAGCGAATAATCCATCCAAGAACTATACCAGCAACGGGAAGAATTACGAACCAGACTGGTTTCATAAAAACATCTCCTTGCATCTATTTTAAGATTGGATTTTGTAAGCCAGATAAGCCACCAACAAATCCGACGCAAAAACCGCCCCCAAAATATCACTTTATATAATACAGCAAGAAGTATGTAATGTCAAACAAAGATTTATAATGTAGAGAAATAGATAACTTTTAAAAGTCGATTGAACCGAGGTATCTCTGCTGAAAATCCGGAACAGCCGCAAGATTTATCTGGATACTGTGTTTTGCAAGGTCAACCACTTTCTGACGGAGAGCCTTTGAAAAAAGCAGGGCCGCCGCACCGGCGAGAGCCGCGTTTCCGAGATTGACACAGCGGTTTTCGAGGGCTTTTGGAATCAGCCCGATTGCGCATGCGTCAGAAATATTTATATGTGAACCGAATCCGCCTGCCAGACAGAATACCGGAACCGACGGAGAGCGTTCGAGCATGTATGCAAGTCCGGTTTTTACGGCTGATTTTGCAAGCTGCATGTTTCTTATATCCTGCTGGGAAAGGTATACTGCCGGTGTCAGCTGGATACAGATTGAACCGTCCCCTAGTTTTGAAACAGAGCGCTGGAATACGCCGTTTTTGTCGATAAATTTATTCTGGAGGAGTGTTGCACCTGCGCTGATAAGACCGGAACCGCAGATTCCACGGGCATTTTTTTCGCCGATAACGTGACATACGAGATCGCCGTTGTATTCAATTTTATCGATTGCACCTTCTACGGAAGGCATACCGCAGCTGATGTTGGCCGCTTCAAAAGCCGGGCCCGCTGCAGCCGAAGTACACAAAATTCTTGCAGGCTTGCCTTCCTGCTGCGGTACATAGAGTACGATTTCTGTATTTGTGCCGATGTCGGCAAGAAGAAGCGGCGCTTTGAGAGGAGCTTCCCAGGTGTGTGACTGGGAGAGAGCTGACGTCGGAGCAGGAAATCCTGCAGAAAGCATTGCGCAGACTGTGTCGGCTCCGATAAAGGCTCCGATACAGGGCGGAAAGTAAACCGGAGTTGACTCGTCAACAACGCTTGATTCGTAAAGATTTATCATGTCGGCAGTCGGAGAATCCAGAGGCTGGCAGACTGAACTTACACTTCCGCTTCTGACCTTGTGCCATTCGGTAGTAAAGCCAAAAAGAGAAGCAGGATTAAAAGGAGCGGCAGCAAGACCGTCTACAGGAACTGCGCAGACAAAACTGAGCATTGTTGTGTTTCCGGTAATTACGATACGGCTGATGTTAAGCTGGGTTCCGCGCTCTGCCTTTCCTGCAGCAAGTGCGAGGGCCTTTGTAAACATCTTTTCGAGCTGGCCTATGATTGAATAATGCAGGGCCGACGGGCCTGATTCAACAACCTGTGCGGAACCGGTCAAAGGAGGACGGGTCGCATAGGAAATACGGCGGATAATATCATATCCATATTTTACCTGGTTGTTTTGTTCTGCGACGGTTGCGATGCATTTACGGGTAGACAGTGACCAGACCGAGACTGCAACGGTTGTAGTTCCAACGTCTACGGCAAGTCCTACGTCTGCAAGAGACTTTTGTTCTTCGTAATCATCCGGGATTTGAGGCATCACACCTTCAGTTTGAATCTGCATATTTTTACCAAAAAGTTTTAAGTTATTCTAATAGAATACTATGGTTTTACCGAAACCGCAACGAGATTTTTCAAAAATCTCCAGTTTTAATCCAGTCTGATTTTAAGCTTGATTTGAATTATATTATCGCTTGAAGAACCGCGCGGCATGTGGCGCCAGGCGGCCCCGACCTGAGGTGCAAAGCCTAGCCTTCCATGACCAAAATCGTAGGCAAGGCCAAAGGCAAATCCGTTACCCCACTTTGTGCTTGTAACGTCTTCGTCAGTTCCAAGATCCACAAAATCGGTACGGCGTCCAAGACAGTAATCAACCGAGCACAAAAGCCCTGCCAGCCCCGGATAAAAATCGAATCCCACTTCTGCAGCATAATCCCAGAGATAAATATGATTTGAACCCTTCCAGCGCGCGTCAAAAACAGAATCCACACCTGCGCTCAAAATAACCTGAGGAGCAAGAGTAATTCCATAATCAGCATTTGCGCAGATAATAACCTGGCTTGATTCATCAAAACTTCTGATAGTGTTCTTGAGTGTTTTGCTTCCGTAAAAAATAAAGCCGGACCCCAGTCCAAATTCAACAGAAGTGGAAGCAAAGGCGGATGTAAACATAAAAACCGAAACTAATACACAAAAAATCTTCTTCATGGTTCTATTATCGGCAGAACGGCTGCCATTTACATAAAAAATGATTTATCCTATAATCAAAAACATCCGGGGTGCCTGCTGCAAGGACAAACGCGCCTTCTCACGGCTGAGATTACACCCGATGACATTCGTATGATTGTCAAAACCTGATCCGGATAATGCCGGCGGAGGAAGATATGTCAAAACGTATTCATATTTTCATTTTAGTTGTTTTATCAATTTTTATCGTATCTGGCTGTACAAAAAAACAGTCTGTCAACACAAACTCCTTTAACGAAGTAACTGTATTCACTTACGACAGTTTCTGCGGCGAATGGGGTCCTGGCACTGAACTTGCAAAGCTTGCAAAGGAAAAAGCAGGACTTACAGTTAAGTTCGTTGACTGCGGTGACGGCGTTCAGCTTTTGAGTTCTTTGATTCTCGACAAAGAAAAAAAAGTTTGTGACGTTGCTATCGGTCTGGACAACAACCTCGTTCAGAAAGCCCTGGACGAAGGTCTGTTCCAGAAATACAAGCCTCATGACGCTTCAAAAGTAATTCCTTCAAACCTCATCAAGGCCCTGGACAGCGACTGGCGTCTGACTCCCTTTGATTACAGCCACTTTGCCTTCATTTATGACACTGAATCAAAAATCAAGGAACCGACATGCCTTGAAGACCTTAAAGATCCGATTTACGAAAAACGAATCATCCTCATGGATCCGAGAACTTCAACACCAGGCCTGGGCTTCTTTAACTGGACTGTTGCTGTTTACGGCGACAAGACAGAAGACTACTGGAAAGCAATCAAGCCGAACATTCTTACTATGGCTCCGGGCTGGAGCGCAGGTTACGGTCTGTTTACTTCAGGAGAAGCTCCTCTTGTTATCAGTTACACAACAAGCCCTGCTTCTCATGTTGAATATGAAAACTCATTCCGCTACAAGGCCCTTGAGTTTACGGACGGACACCCTATGCAGGTAGAAGGTGCCGGAATTTCTGCAAACACACACAACCTTGAAAATGCACAGAAATTCATGGACTTCTTAATCACTGAAGATGCTCAGTTTATCCTGACACTGACTCAGTGGATGTACCCTGCAAACAAAAACACAAAGCTTCCGGAATGCTACAAAAAAGCAGCAATCATTCCACAGAAGACTTTGTTTACAAACGCAGAAGCAGCAGAAAAAAAGCTTGATTCAGTAATGAATCTCCTTAAATAACATAAGCACGGAGGGCTGCCGTTTATGGCAGCCTGTGTTTTTTATGTTGAATGTAATCATTTTTACCATATTCCAGGCAGTTCTCTCTACGCTCGCAGCCGCGTTAATCGGTCTTGCGTCGGCTTACTTTGCAGCAAAAAAAGATTTTGCAGGACGACGCTTTCTCCTTTCTTTTTCTGCCGTACCTTTGTGTCTTCCGTCGCTGATTGTCGCCCTGGGATATGTTTCTTTTTTTGGAATGAACGGCCGCCTGAATCAGTTTTTGATGACTTTGTTGAACTCAGAACGTCCGCCTTTAACCTTTCTGTACTCAGCCGCCGGAATTATCATTGCACAGGGTTTTTACAACTACCCTCTCGTAATGAAAATCGTAAGCGAAGCGTGGGAACACTTAACACAGGACCAGGAAGAAGCGGCCCGTCTTTTAGGCGCCGGTGAATTCAAGATTTTTTACTCGATAACGTTCATAAGACTTGTGCCGGCTCTTGTTTCGGCCTGTCTTCCGATTTTTTTGTTCTGCTTTTTCAGTTTTACAATGATTTTGATTTTTGCGGGTGTGGGCTACAGCACCCTGGAAGTTGAATTATTCAAGATTGTCCGCGGAACACTTAATTTTAAGGACGGCTTTTTAATCGCCGGAACCGAAACCTTTATTGCACTTTTTATCATTTTTTTATACAGCAAACTGGAAAAGAAAACTTCCGCCCTCAAAGGAATTTCTTTTGATACAGATAAATTAAAACGAACCAGAATACAAGGCAAAAAAGAACACTTTCTCTTTGGCGCCCTCATTTTAATCATCACAATATTTTTTATCGCACCGCTGGCAGGAATTGCAATCAACGCGTTTACTTCAAGGGCAACAAAAAGCCTGAGCCTAAACACGATTTTATTCCTTTTTAAATCACAGCGCTTTGTAAATTCAATCGGGTGGACATTTTTAACCGCAGGATGCACAGCCGTTTTGTGTTCGATTACGGGCTTTCTGTACGGTTCTTTCCTGCGTCTTTACGACAAAAATCAGAAAAGAACAATTCTCCAGGTAATTCCTCTCGGACCGATGGCAATTTCTTCCATCATGACGGGATTCTTTATAAAACTCATAATCCAGCAGGGCAGCTGGTTTACCCTGACAATTGCCCAGACCATTTTAATGTGGCCTGTGGCATTCCGTCAGATTTATGCGGCACTGCAGAAAATTCCTCAGCCGGTCATCGATGCTTCGCTTTTGCTGAGCCGTGGAAAATTTGACACTCTCACACGGGTAATGCTGCCTTCAATCAAACATGCGGTTGTGAGCGGGGCTTTGTGCTGTTTTGCAATGAGCGCCGGAGATTCAACACTTCCGCTGGTTTTATCGATTCCGGAATTTGACACCTTAGCCTTGTACACTTACCGTCTTGCAGGACGCTACCGCTTTAACGAAGCCTGTGCGGCAGGACTGATTCTTGCCGTTTTGTGCGCAGTAGTTTTTTCTTTGAGCAGAAAGAAAGGGGATAAAAATGTTTTTTAACGCAAATAATTTATACAAAAAAATGAGCACTGTTACCGTTGATTTAAGTTTATCCGCAGAAGAAGGAACAATGACTGCAATTGTCGGCCCTTCCGGAAGCGGCAAAACTACGGTTTTACGCATGATTGCCGGGCTGGAAAAGTCAGATTCAAAAGATGAATCAAGCCCTTTTTCCATCACAATCGGCGGCACCGACGTTACAAAACTTCCTGTAAGCCGCCGTCAGATTGGAATGGTTTTTCAGAACGGGGCTCTTTTTAACCACCTTTCTGTAGAAGACAATGTTGCCTACGGTCCTGTCTGCCACGGTGTAAAACGGAGCGAAGCCCGCAGGGCCGCCCAAGAATTACTGGACAAAATGAATCTTAAGGGTTTTGGAAAGCGCTCCGTCGAAACACTTTCCGGAGGCGAAGCCCAGCGCGTAAGCCTTGCCCGCACGCTGGCAATAAAGCCAAAGATTGTTTTGTTTGACGAGCCCCTTTCGGCAGTTGATGCACCGCTGAGAAAAAAGCTGGGCGAAGAGATAAGGGCGATTCAAAAATCAGAAAAGTTTACCGGAATTTTTGTAACACACGACATCAACGAAGCAAAGACAATTAGTGATTCCATCGTGCTTATAAAAAACGGAAGGATTTTGTGGCAGGGACCGTCAAAAGACTTTGACGAATCCCTGATGAAGTTATTTTAGGAACAAAGCGCCTGCAGCACCAAAAACACCGCAGCTTGCAAGGGTCATAATTACCGCAGCCATCAGAACTCCGGCAAGAACCGAAAATACAGTCTGTTTTGCGTTCATATCAAGAAGGCTTGCGGCAAGAGTTCCTGTCCAGGCACCTGTTCCCGGGAGCGGGATACCGACAAAGAGCATGAGTGCCACAAACAATCCGCGGCCCGCAGACTGCTGGAGTTTTTCTCCGCCGCGCTTACCCTTTGTCAGAAAGAAAGTACAGATTTTTCCGATGAACTTTTTGTCCTGTCCCCACTCAAGAAACCTGCGTGCAAACAGGTAGATGAAAGGAACCGGAACCATATTTCCGGCCATTGCAACAGCGTTGATAAGAATAATGTATTTAAGGCTTAAGCCTGCATCCCCGGAAAAACCGGCGGCGGTGAGCATTCCCACACCCACAGGAATTGCGCCCCTTAATTCAATAAGGGGAACCATGGAAATCAAAAAAACAACCAGCAGAATTTTGAACATAACTATTCCTTATCCTGAATCTGAACCTGCTCTGCCCTGCGGAGTTTTGTCAGGTGATAAACCTGAACTGCAACCAGAACCACATTCAGCAGAATGTTTGCGTAACTGTGAATTAAAACGCCGTAAAATACATACAGGAGTGCGCCGATTCCGTCAAGAATGCGGATAATCTTAATATCCTTAAACAAAAAAGCGCTGATTACAAAAAGACTTGCAACGATTCCTAAAATTTCAATTAACATGGGCAAACTATATCACATCTTTTATTCTTAGTCATGCCACACAAAAAATCTGCAGGCAGTAACCTTTTCATGATAAATTTGTTATAATATAGATAAACCTGAACAGGTCAATATTTCAAAACAGAGGATCTTATGATTGAAGTAAACAATCTTTCCCGGTTATTCGGGACTTTTAAGGCTGTTGACGATATCAGCTTTTCCATTCCAACAGGACAAATTGTTGGTCTCTTAGGACCAAACGGTGCCGGAAAATCTACAACAATGCGTATGATTACCGGATTCTTAAAGCCAACAGGCGGTTCAATTAAAATCGACGGACTGGACATTGAAAAGGATTCCGTTGAGTGCAAGCGCAAAATCGGTTATATGCCGGAAAGCGCTCCCCTTTACAGTGAGATGATTGTAGAAGATTATCTCAAATACGTTGCACAGATGCAGGGTAAAGATCCTGAAGAAAAAGCACAAAAACTGTGCGAAGAATGCGGACTTAAAGAAGTAATGCACAAAAACATTTCTGACCTGAGCCGCGGTTACAGACAGCGCGTAGGCCTTGCCCACGCCCTGATGAACGACCCTGAAATTTTAATTCTTGATGAACCTACAAGCGGTCTCGACCCTAACCAGATTGGCGACGTTCGTGCCCTTATCAAGGAAATCGGTAAAACACGAACTGTAATCATTTCAACCCACATTCTGGGCGAAGTAGAAATGATTTGTGACCGCGTAATTATTATCTCCGGCGGCAAACTTGTTGCAGACAGTCCTACAAACCAGCTCCGCGAGCGCTACGGCAACGCAGCAAGCGTTTACGTTCAGGCAGGCGGCTGTTCCTACGAACAGCTCAGCGCCTGTCTTTCAAAGATTGACGGCGCAGCTTCGGTTACAGAAGAAGAAGGCGAAAGCGTAGCGGATTCAACAAGTGCCTGCGCTCTCGTTTCCGTTAAGGGTGAAAGCGAAATCCGACCTCAAATCACCAGGGCGGTTATTCAAAACGGCTGGAACCTTTACGAACTTGCAATCAAGCGCAACAGTCTGGAAGACATCTTCCACATCCTGACGGAGGAAAACTAATATGAAAACTCAAAATCCATCTTTTGTTATCGCAAAACGAGAACTTAAATCATATTTTTCAAGTCCTATCGCTTACATCGTAACGGGGCTCTTTGTTGCAGCTTCAGGAATTCTCTTTTTTAACACATTCTTCCTGGCAAACCGCGCAGAACTGAGAAACTTCTTTTCCCTTCTGCCAATAACACTTTCCTTCTTTATTCCTGCGCTCACAATGCGCATGTTTGCAGAAGAAAAACGCTCATCATCTCTGGAAACTTTGATGACCTTACCGGTTACAGCCTTTGACGTAACTCTCGGAAAGTATATTGCGGCCTTTATAAGCGGTGCAATTTTACTTTTACCTTCCCTCTTCTATGTAATTACCTGTTACATTTTTGGAAGTCCTGACTTTGGACCTCTCGCAGGCGGTTACCTGGGCTCACTCTTTTTAATTGCCTCATTCAGTGCAATCGGTCTTTACGCTTCAAGCAAAACAAAAAATCAGATCATTGCCTTCTTTGTCGCATTTGCAATCTGTATCATTCTGACTTTGCTCAGCCAGCTGGCAGTTTTTCTGCCTGCAGTCTTTGTAAGGCCTGTAACCTATCTTTCTTCACTGAGCCATTTTGATTCAATCTCCCGCGGAATTATCGATACCCGGGACCTTATTTACTTTGTTTCCCTTGCAGGGCTTTTCTTTGTGCTTACAGTACGCTCTCTGGACAAAAACGGAGCGTCACAGAAAAATGCCGTAAGCTTTGTTGAATACATCAAAAGCCCGGAAAGCGACACACTTCTTTTTGTAATTCTTCTCATTCTTGCAAACCTCGTTTTTTCCAACGCCTATGCAAGATTCGATTTGACCGGACCAAAATCATATTCACTTTCAAAATCAAGCGAACAGACTGTCAAAACCCTTGAACAGCCGCTTTCAATCAAAGTGTTTATGACAGATAACCTTCCGTCGCCATACAACACAATCGACCAGTACATCCGCGACATTCTTGTTGAATACAAGGGAGCCGCAAATTCAAACTTCAGCTGCGAATTCTTTGACATGGACAAGGAAGAAAACCAGAAAATCGCCCGGGGCTACGGAATCAGCCAGGTTCAGATTCAGGAACTTAAAAACAACGAAGTCGGCTTTAAGCAGGTCTGGATGGGAATCGCCGTTTCTTACGCTGACCGCACTGAAATCATCGACGGGCTCAATTCGGCAGACGGCCTCGAATACACACTGACTACAACAATCAACAGGATGATTTCTACAACGTCCGCTCTTTCGGGACTTAAGGGCAAAGTTAACCTTACACTCTACGCAACACAGAAACTTGCTGACTTTAACATCGCAGGATTTAAAAATCTTGAATCTACAGTTACAGCCGCATGCAAGGCAGTAAACAAAGACAATATGGACCGCATTGATTTTAATTCAATCGACCCTGCCCCGGAACAAATTCCTGAACTTGTACAAAAGTATGGAATTCAGTCCCTCAACTGGAATGACCCTAAAACAGGCAAGGGCATCGGCGCCCTGGGACTCGTCCTTGAATACGGGGAGTCGTTCCGCCTGATTCCTCTCCAGATGACACGCACCTTCTTTGGCCAGAACATAATTGCAGGAACAGACAACCTTGAAGATGAACTTACAGAAAACCTCAAGAGCCTTGTTTCCAAACCTGCGGTAATCGGTTACATCACAGGCCATGAAGAACTTGACCTTAACGATTCAAAACAGGGAGCAGGAATTCTCAATTCCCTGATTTCTGACCGTTATGAATTCAAATCAATCAACCTTGCAGAAACAGATATTCCGTCAGGGCTCAAGAGCATCGTAATCTGCGGTCCTAAAACAAAATACTCAGATGAAGAACTCTACAAAATCGACCAGTTCGTAATGCGCGGCGGAAACCTCATCGTATTTGCCGACAGCTTTAACGAAAAACTTCCTCAGGGCCAGGCCATTTACTACCAGGCTCCCACATACGACCCGATTGACAGCGGATTATCAAAACTCCTGGACAAATACGGAATCAAAATCGGCCAGGACTATGTAATGGACGAAAACTGCTACGTAAACAAGGACCAGCGTTCAGGTTCAACACCGCTCTACTTTGCACCACTTTTACAGAAAACAAATATGGACAGAAAGAATCCGGTAACAAAGAACCTCGGCTACGTAATCATGCTCCAGAACAGTTCAATCGATGTGAAAGGAGTTGATAATATTGAAGGTGCAAAAGCAACTGTTCTTGCAAAATCTTCACCTCAGTCATGGCTCATGCAGTCAAACATTACAACGATTCCACAGCTGATCCGTAAGCCGGCAGATAAATCCGTAATGAAAAGCGAAAACCTCGCAGTTGTGGTAGAAGGCAGATTTGAAAGCGCATTCGACAAAAACCCGGCACAGAAAGACGGTTCAACAGGTGCATTCAGTTTTACCGACCACCACGCAAAGGCAATTCAGAACGCAAAGATTTTTGTTGTGGGTTCAAGCAAAATCACAACAGGTCAGGTAATGGATGACAGCGGAAAACAGCCGATCGCAATGTTTGTCCGCAACGCCATCGACTACATGAACGGCGAAGAAGATTTGTGTGCAATGCGTACAAAGGGACTGAGCGTAAACACGCTGAAGGCAAAGTCCGGAATTACAGTTAACATTGCCAAGTACTTTAATGAATTTGGACTTATCGTTCTTGTGGCTCTGGCAGGATTGATTGCATTTGTAAAAATCAAGGCTAAACAGCGCATGATCAGAAACAAATACAATCCGGACGACGCACGGGAAATTAAATAACACGGCCTTTCCGTGAGGCCGGAGGAAAATGATATGAAAAACCGAAAAACAATTTTATTGAGTGCAATTGCAGTTCTTGCAGCAGTTTACGTCCTGCAGACAGTGCTTTCATCGCGCTCACCTGTAAAACTCTTAAAACTCAAGGAAAAGCCTGATGTAATTCTCATCGAAAAAGAAGGCAAACAGATAAAACTCGCTATGGAAGGCGGTTTGTGGTACCTGGGCGACAACAAACAGGCAGCCGACGACAAAAAGGCAGCAGAACTCGTAGACGCAGTTACCTCCATCAAGGTGCTTGGTTCTGTAAGCCACTCTTCATCCGAAACCGAATTGAACCGCTACGGTCTTGCTGACGCTCAGACAATCAAAGTTACCGTTAACAGGGGAGAAAAAACTCTCCGTTCAATTGTAATCGGAAAAGACGCATCCAGTGCAAGCCAGACCTTTATCCAGCTGGACGGCTCTTCAGAGACACTTCTTGCAGGAGGAAGCATCCGCTCTGCCTTTACTGTTGATGAAGAAAGTTTAAAACTTAAGGTTGAAGAAAACGCTCCCAACGGTGCAAACGCTGATGTTTCTGCAGGACAGACACCTGCAGAAGCAGAGTTAAAGGACGGAGCGACAAACCTTTAGACCAGTACAGTCAGTTTTTCAGGAAGACACTCGTAATGAATACGGGTCGGGCTTCCTAAAAGTTCACCGTCGGTGTGGCACACTGTCGGATCTTCACTAAAGATATCAAGGGTTTTACAGTTTCTGATGTAAAACCCTTTTTTATCTGCATGCTTTGCCAGAAGTAAAAACGGGAAAAGCAGGAAAGTGCGCCACTTTGGAATACCGTAAGCAACGCAGACAGAAAGCTGTCCGTCATCACCCTTTGCAAGGGGAGTCATGGGAACACCGCCGCCTTCCCACGGAAAGTTCATTGTGGCAATAAAAATCATCTTGGAAAATTCTTTTAAAGGTTCGCCGTCAAAACTCAGTTTTACCCGGTAAGTATTCATCCTGAACAGGGTAACGACAGTTAAAAGGCCGTAACTCATTTTGCTCAGGTGGAGTTTATTCATTACAACCTTGATTTTTGAAGTGTTGATTGAAGTGCCGACGATTGCGTCCATGCCGTAGCCGGAACTTATGCCAAAGAATTTGCGTTTAGAAAGAGCTTCAACGCAGCCAAGGTCGATTGCCTTATCCCCTGGTGAATTCAAAATCATGTCCAGGGCCTTTGAAGGATTGTGGCGCGGAATGTTTAAGCCGCGGCTAAAGTCGTTTCCGCTTCCTGTAGGAACAAGGCCAAATTTGATTCTCTCAAAACTTGTGATTCCGTTGAGAACTTCGTTGACAGTTCCATCCCCGCCTACGACAACAAGACGGATATCGTTATCTTCCTGTTCGGAAATCTGACGGGCAAGCTCAGTGGCATGTCCAGCATACTCCGGAATGTAAGATTTATACCGGATGTTTTTGCTGTCGAGAATTTGTTTTACAGTCTGCCAGCAGCTCAC
>JAEEGL010970553.1_pt1 | contig 13321 bp, 4 predicted proteins | sample 9134231 | NCBI WGS metagenome assembly JAEEGL01 (sample SAMN16246548, study PRJNA631951) | gut metagenome | biome: gut microbiome; feature: rumen; material: fiber-attached | host: Bos | place: Iran: Karaj | collected 2018-10 | reverse complement strand
TGTTCAGAGAGCAAACTGGACATTCCACAGCGTGGTGTGACGGGAACGGAAGTCTATACCAATGGCAGTGACGAGGATGTGAACTCGCTGATTGCCGCCGTATACAGCAAGGTGCATGGTGATGCGTTTAACTGGTATTCTATGGGTGGAAACACGACCGACTGTGCCAAGAGTATGCGCTTCGAACTGGGCCGTATGGGCGGCGAGTTGGCTGAATACTATAAATATGACGAGACATCGGAGAGCGTGACTTATTCGATGGTGTGGGCCTACTATTATAAACAAGCCTACTGGTGTACGATGATTATTGATAATGTGCCTAATAATACGACAGCCAGTGAGGCAGTAAAGAACCGTGCCGTAGCCGAGGCTCGTGCTATTCGTGCCATTGCGATGATGAATCTGGTGCAGCTTTTCGGTAATCCCCCGTTGGCAGACCATGTGATGACAGGCAATGAGGGCAACACTCCTGCTGCTGAGAGCTGGGCATTCATTGAGAGTGAGCTTCAGGCTGCTGCCAATGTACTCCCTTCGAAGGGCAGTGCCGACGGGCAGGCTGCTATTGGCGGACGTCTCACTCGTGAAGCTGTCTATGCTTACTTAGGGAAGGCTTATCTCTGGGAGAAGAAATACAATGAGGCTGCACAGATGCTTTATAACAATGTGATTGCAACAAACAAATATGCGCTTGAACCCGACTTTACTGCCTTGCGCAGCAGCCTGACCGATTTCTCTGCTGAGAACATCTGGGAATATGACTTCAACGATGATCCTGCTAATGCTTCAGCACAAGAAGGACGTTTCGACGTGCCCTGCTTCGGACTGCCAACAGGTCAGATTGCTGTGCCTGATGACTGGAGCCAGAGTCAGGCTTGGGGTTACGGAGCTGGTGTATCAGCTGCTTTCGGACAGTTCATGGCTAAACATGATGTGACTGCCGACGGAAAGAAGTCAAACCGCTATCGTGGTACGTTGGCAGCCTATGAGGACCTGCTTGATGAGACGGTCTATAGCTTCAGCGGTGCAAAAGGCGTGACAGGTCAGGTGGTTAATTGTCAGGGTTATTTCAACGTGAAATATCAGCCGATGCAGGCCGACATCGTGGGTGGTGGCTTCATCTATTATCAATTCTCAAAGAAGAACCTTGTCTACATGCGCTATTCAGAGGTATTGCTGAACTATGCCGAGGCTGTGGCTATGGGCGGTAGCCAGGGAGCCATGAGCGGACTGGAGGCCCTGAACCAGGTGCGCCGCCGTGCTGGTCTGGCCGATGCGCCTGCACTCGATATGGACAATGCCGACTATGGTGTGAAGGCCGAGCGCGAGGCAGAACTCTTCTACGAAGGCATACGTTTCATCGACCTTGTGCGTTGGGGTGATGCAGCTTCAGTACTGGCAAACAGCGGTAAGATGGAATATAAGTTCCTGGGCTACAAGAATGGCGATAATACAACCATCCAGAGCCCGTCTGAATATAATGTTCTGGAGACACCTTCTGTCGGTGTTGGTTTCAAGGCAGGAAAGAATGAACTGTTCCCCATCCCCGGCAGTGACATCAACAATAACCCAAGTCTCCAGCAGAATCCAGGATGGTAATCTCATACATTGGTTTAGTTAATAGTTAGTAATTAGTTAGTAGTGGATTCGTAGGAGTAATGTCGGGAGGACAATACTTCCTACGAATTTACGTTACAAATAAGGATAGCAATGATGAAACGAATATATACAGTCATCCCAATGATGCTGATGGTAGTCATGGCATGGGCAGATGCCCGGAACATCGCCTTACAGCCGCAGCAGAATGAGTACAGGAATGTGCTCAACATCTCGGGCATATGGAACTTTCTGGCAGACCAACAGGCAGTTGGCATCAGTGAAAAGTGGTATGAGCAGCTGCCTGATGGCAGCCCCATTGCCGTGCCGGGCAGCTGGAACGACCAGAAAGAAGGACTGCATCATTACTTAGGTCATGTGTGGTATGAGCGTGAGACGTTCGTACCAGCAACTTGGAAAAGTGAACGTGTGTTCCTGCGAGTGGGAAGTGCCAATTATCTGGCCAAGGTTTGGGTGAACGGTCAGGAAGTGGGTGTACATGAAGGCGGGCATCTGCCGTTTGCTTTCGATATCAGCAGTTATGTCAGGTTCGGTCAGCAGAACCGTATCACCATAGAGGTGGAGAATGAACTTAGGGCAGACCGCGTACCACTCGGAAATGTCAGGGCTTCTATGCGTAACTATCCTGCAACAAACTACGATTTCTTCCCCTTCGGTGGTTTACATCGTGATGTCATACTCTATACAGTTCCCAGGAAGAGCAGCCTTTCGGATGTTACTATTACAACTCAGCTCGACGGAACTATTACCCTGAAGGTGGAGAAAACAGGTACAGCTAAGGGAGGTTGTGTATCTTTAAGAGGGCATGATGGTAAGACCGCCAGCAGATCTTTCTCTTTCTCTGGCAACACAGCGACAGTAAAGGTGCAGATTCCTGATGTGCAGTTGTGGTCGCCAGAGCATCCTTATCTCTATGAGACGACCGTGGAACTGAAGGATGGCGGCAAGACGGTGGATGCCTACCGTTGTCAGACGGGTGTGCGTACAATCGCAGTAGAGGGGAGTCGGTTGCTGCTCAATGGCAAGCCTATCCATCTGCGTGGCTTCGGTAAGCATGAGGGATTCCCCATCTTCGGACGTGCCTTTGCCCAGCCAGTGGCCGTCAAGGACTTTGAACTGATGCGCTGGACAGGGGCGAACTCTTTCCGTACCTCGCATTATCCTTACGATGAGCGTGTTTATGATATGGCAGACCGCTTGGGCTTCCTCATCATCGATGAGATACCGTCGGTGGGGCTGTATTTCTATGATGAACAGAAGAACATAGACCGTCGCCGGGCTGTTTGTGACCAGTATTTGGAAGAGATGATCACCCGTGACAAGAATCATCCTTCTGTGATTATCTGGAGCGTGGCCAACGAGCCCAGCTATCAGGGTATGGGTGGCGCAAACTATGACGGTAAAGAGCAGAAGGGGGACGACCGTGAGAATCAGCAAGCCATTCAGTTCCTGGGTGGTCTGGTGCAGCAGGCCAAGGCAATGGATCCTACGCGCCTTGCTTCATTTGTAGGTGTCTCCGGAGGACCTGCCAGTTGGTTGGGTGTCTGTGACATCATCTGTATCAACCGATATTATGGCTGGTACACCAACCCTGGCGACATGAATGGAGCCATTAAGATTCTCGACGGCGAACTGGAGCGCATCTGGGGGCTTTATCATAAACCAATCATCATGACAGAGTTCGGGGCTGATGCAATTGCTGGCGAGCACTCGGAGTATGCTGTGATGTTCTCGGAGGAATTCCAGTGCAACTTCATCACCGACTATCTGAATCTTGCGAATACGAAAGACTATGTGGCAGGTATGCACATTTGGAACTTCGCTGACTTCACTACGGGGCAGGCCATGTTCCGTGTAGCCGCCAAGAATTTTAAAGGTGTATTTACGCAGGATCGCAAGCCTAAGATGGCTGCTCATATGCTGCACGAGCGTTGGAATAAAGATAAGATTAAATATTGAAGTATAGAATTATGAGACTAAAGACCATATTCATCCTGCTGGCCGTATTGCTTTGTGGCAGTGCATCAGCCAAGAGTCTGAAAGGACAGAAGTTCGCGTTCGTCTGTGAGGACACGCAATTCAAAAATCCGTTCGTGGATGTAGACAAAGTCATCACGAAGCCCGTAAAGTGCCGTTATGTGCATGGCGGCTTTGACGACGGGACGCGATTCTCCTTCTATTTCCCCATAGATAAAAAAGACTATACGGGGCGCTTCTTCCAGTATATTACCCCCTTCCCCGACAGTGAGACCTCAGCACAGAATTATTATGCAGCCAGTCCCATCGGGTTCAGTATTTCGCATGGGGCCTACTTCGTGGAGACCAATGAGGGTGGTGCCATCGATTTTGCGGATTCTTCTACACGTAAAGAAGCCTCTATCGGTGCCTATCGTGCTAATGCTGCCTGTGCGCAGTTCTCACGTCATATTGCACAGCTGATTTACGGTGGTGAGCGGCCATACGGCTATTGCTATGGTGGAAGTGGCGGTGCTTATCGCACAACGGGTTCGATGGAATCTACTGAGGGCGTGTGGGATGGTGCCGTACCGTTTGTATTGGGATCTCCTCAGGCCATTCCCAATGTGTTTGCTGCCAGGATGTATGCTCTGCGTATGCTTCGCGACAAGATGGATGACATTGTAGATGCTTTGGAACCAGGTGGCAGCGGTGATCCGTACGCAACGTTGACCACTGAGCAGAGGCAGGTGTTGCATGAGGTGTCAAGTATGGGTTTCCCCCTCAAGTCATGGTATGGCTGGAAATATATGGATGCCCACGGATTCCTGGTGCTTTATCGTTCTGTGGTAGCGATGGATCAGAAATACTTTCGTGAGGATTTCTGGAACAAACCCGGCTATTTCGGTTATGACAACCCGCCGTCACTACAGCGTGACCACATCCAGGCGAAGGCTGTGGTAAAGCGCATCATCGGACAGACGGAAGCGGAGCAATTAGGATTAGTGGCGCCGCTTTCAGAAGCCGACCGTGGCAGTGCAGACAGGGCATGGGCCAGCATGGGGAGCGAGATTAAGGAAAAACCTGTGGCTTACGAGATAGACCAGAAGGTGGACATGCCAACCTTAGGTGGTGAACTAATGATGCTCTCGGGCAAAGGCAAAGGACAGCAGTTACAGATTACGGGTGCCAAGGGCGGCTATGTGACTTTGGCCGCTGTGAACCAGCCGCAGTTATTGCCGCTGCTGAATGTCGGTGACAGTGTACAGGTCGATAACAGTGACTGGCTCGCTGTGGAGACCTACTACCGCCATCAGGTACCGACTAAGGACTATTATGTGTGGAACCAGTTCCGGGGCTATAATGACCAGCCAATCTATCCTCAGCGTCCGATGCTTTTAGGGCCGATGTTTACGCGCGGTGCAGCCGGTTGTCTGCCGACGGGTAAGATTCACGGCAAGATGATTCTCTGCTGTTCGGTGTGGGACCGTGAGGCCTTCGCATGGCAGGGTGACTGGTATCGTAAGCACGTCACCGAGTTCTTGGGCAATGCTACAGATGACAACTTCCGTCTCTGGTATACCGACCATGCCACTCATGGTGATGAGGATGATCCTACAGAAGTGGTCGATTATACGACGACCCTATATCAAGCTTTGCTCGATGTAAGCGACTGGGTTGAGAAGGGTATTGCCCCCTCGCATACTTCAACTTATGAGGTGGAGGATGGTCAGGTGATCCTTGGTGTTGATGGTAAGCAGCGTGGCGGTATCCAGCCAGTGCCATACGCCACGATCAACGGAAAGGAACGGGCTGATGTGAAGCCCGGTGAGCAGGTGACCATCCACGTGACGGTCGATGTGCCTAAAGGTACAGGTAAGGTGGTTCGTGCCGTCTGGTGTTTGGATGGTTCCAAGGAGTTCACGTTGCCTGTGGATATGGGGCAGGCAAAATACAGTGCCGATGGTGAGCGTGTCGAGTTCGACCAGACCGTGAACTATGACAAGACTGGCACTTACTTCCCCACCGTAAAGGTGTACTCTGAGCGAAAGGGTGATTCACAGACACCCTATACTTGTATAGCAAACTTAGGTAAGGTTAGAGTGGTGGTGAAATGATGAAGAGGATAGTTTTTTCATTAGTTGTTTTTTTGTTTAGTTTGGCAGGTATGGCTCAAGAGGACGTTCGGCAGTTGAGTTTGTGGAATGCCTCCTGGATTTCCGTGCCCGGTATCGGTGCCGATGACTACGGTGTGTATGAGTTCAAAAAAGAAGTGGAGCTTGCCTCTGTGGTGAAATCGTACACGGTGTTCGTGACTGGTGACAATCGTTATAAGCTGTTTGTAAATGATTATTTGGTGTCCGTCGGTCCAGCGCGTAGCGACCTGACGCACTGGAATTACGAAACGGTCGATCTCGCCCCCTATATGAGGGTGGGAAAGAATACCATTGAGGCCGTTGTCTGGAACGAGGGCAAAGACCGTTCGGAAGCCAACATGTCGGTACAGACGGCCTTCCTGCTTCAGGGACTGGGAGAAGCTTCCCGGCTGAACACCGATGGGAGTTGGCTGTGCAGGAAAGACTTGCGCTATTCACCCAAAGCGTATGAACTGCCGAGGCTCACCTATATGGTGACGGGACCTGGTGAACGTGTGGACATGAATCAGAAGCCCGGCGAATGGCAACCTGCCGTCATCCTGGCACCTGCCATCCCTGTGGATGCCGTGGGAGGCATGGGCATCACCGCCATGTACCCGGCATGGGTTGTTCAGTCGTCGATAATCCAGCCACGTGAACTGAAGGCAGAGCATACGCTGGACTTTAAGACTGTTACTATTCCAGCCCACTCGGAGAAGACCATCCTACTTGACAACCGGGTGCTGACCAATGCCTACCTGACGATGAACTTCAGCCATGGCAAGGGCAGTCGCATCACGCTGACCTATCAGGAAAGTCTCTATACGGACTTTCCGCACAAAGGCAACCGTAACGAGACAAAGGGCAAGAAGATAATCGGGCGTGAGGATGAGATCATCTCCAATGGACAGGACGGCCAGAAGTTTACGACCCTGTCGTTCCGTACATATCGCTATGTGCAGGTGCAGGTAAAGACCGCCGGCGAGCCATTGACCATCAATGACCTCTATGGTGAGGCTACCGGCTATCCGTTTGAGCTGAAGGCGCGGCTCGATACGGAGAATAAGGAACTGCAGGACTTTCTGGACATCGGCTGGCGCACAGCGAAACTCTGTGCCTGGGAAACCTATACAGACTGCCCCTACTACGAACAACTGCAATACTTCGGCGATGCCCGCATCCAGATGCTGATTACGCTTTTCAATGTGGGTGATGATGCCTTCATCCGCAATTATCTGAACCTGGCCGACGAGTCGCGCAATATCGAAGGTGTGACGCAGAGTCGCTATCCGGCCAAGACTCCGCAGTATATCACCCCTTATGCCCTGCACTACATCTACTCGTTGCATGACTATATGATGTACTCTGACCAGCATGCTTTTATCGCGGACAAACTAATGGGCATGCGGTCGATCCTGCACTATTTTAATCGCTTTCAGATGGCCGACGGACGATTGAAGGACTTGCCAGGCTGGAACTTTACCGACTGGGTGGATGGTGAGAAAGCATGGATGGGGGGTGTATGTCTGCCCGGACGGGACGGTGGCAGTTGTGTGATGGACCTGCAACTGCTTTATGCCTACCAGATGGCAGCTGACCTGGAGCGACAGACGGGACTGAAGGAACTGGCAGGTGTCTATGAGAAGCGGGCAGCGCAGCTGGCTGCATCCATAGAGACGAACTACTGGGACGCAGCTTGTGGGCTCTATTCAGACCATGCAGAGAAGGATGCCTATTCTCAGCATGCCAATGCGATGGCTATCGTGACAGGTGTGGCCACAGGCGAGCGAGCATTGGCTATCGCCCGAAAACTGGAGAGCGATGCCACACTGGCACCCGCCTCGATATATTTCAAGTTCTATGTTCATCAGGCCATGACGATGGCCGGGCTGGGCGACCATTACCTCTCCTGGCTTGACAAGTGGCGCGAGAATATCCGTATGGGCCTGACCACCTGGGGTGAGACCTCCGACGTGGATGGTACCCGCAGCGACTGCCACGCCTGGGGAGCCAGTCCGAACATTGAGTTCTTCCGCACCATCTTAGGCATTGACAGCGACGCGCCTGGTTTCTCGAAAGTCAGGATAGAGCCCCATCTTGGTGACATCCAGAAGATTGGCGGTGAGATACCCCATCCCAATGGTATCATAAAAGTATCGTATGAACAAAATAAAAAGGGACTTTCCGCTGTTATTATAATACCAGAGCAGACAACGGGTACACTGGTCTGGAAGGAAAAGGAGTACGCGCTGGCATCCGGTAAGAATGAACTAAAAACCAAATAAAATGCGAATAAAGAAAATAGCAATGTTGCTGATGGTGGCATCAGCAGTATCAGCACAAGACCTGAAAAAAGGTTTCCAGACTCCTCCACAGGAGGCACGCCCTCGCGTATGGTGGCATTGGATGAACGGTAACATCACAAAGGACGGCATCCGCAAGGATATCGAATGGATGCACCGTGTGGGCATTGGCGGCTTTCACAACTTCGATGCCGGTATGGCTACGCCGCAGGTGGTGGAGAAACGCCTCACCTATATGTCGCCTGAGTGGAAGGATGCCTTCCGCTATGCCGTGATGCTGGCTGACTCCTTTGGGATGGAGGTGGCGACGGCAGCCTGTCCGGGCTGGAGCAATACGGGTGGGCCGTGGGTAAAGCCTGAGCAGGCCATGAAGAAACTGACATGGCGGGAGATGAACGTGAAGGGCGGCAAACGGCTGAATATGGTATTGCCTGCCCCCTTTACGACCACGGGATTCTTCCAGAATGTGCCTCTTGGATCCAACTCTGCCACTTTCACCGAGGCTGATCGCCAAAAGGAGTGGTATAAGGACCTTTATGTGCTGGCGGTAAGGCGTAGCATGGCCGACAAGACCATGAAGGAATTGGGAGCCAAGGTGACGTCGAGTGGCGGACACTTTACACTGGAACAGTTGAGCGATGGGGATCTGGCAAAGGCGGAGAGCCTTCCTGCTGACAACGAGAAAGGCTATGCCTGGATACAGTATGAGTTCAAGAAGCCCCAGACCATCAAGGCGTTAAGTGTTGCCGACGGGAGCGTTCGCAGCGAATGGGCAGCAGCCCCAGCCCCTGTCACCAAACATCTGGAGGTAAGCGACGATGGCAAGACATTCCGTCGGGTGTGCGACATTCCCCATGGTGGCGCTGCCCGTCAGACCATTGCCTTTGAGCCGACAAGAGCGAAGTATTTCCGAGTAGTCTTCGACAATCCGGTTGTCATCGATATCTATGCGGCCCTGAACCCCAATAAGCAGGAGCAGCCCAAGTCGACACCAGTGGCAGAACTGATGCTCTATACCGTCGCAAAGATCAATCACGCTGAGGAGAAGGCCGGCTATGCCACCCCGTCAGACCTGATGGAGCATCAGACGACAGCATCAGCAGGGGAACTGGTCACGGCGAACGATGTGATAGACCTCACCGACAAGGTGGATGCCGACGGGAACCTAGTATGGGATGCCCCAAAGGGTGAGTGGACGATCTACCGCTTCGGCTATTCGCTGACAGGTAAGGAGAACCATCCCGCCTCTCCGGAAGCTACAGGACTGGAGGTGACGAAGATAGATAAAGATGCCTTTACCAACTTCCTTGAATACTACCTGAAGACTTACCAGGATGCTACCGGAGGACTGATGGGCAAACGTGGCCTACAGTATCTCCTCATCGACAGCTATGAGGCCGGCTGGGAGACCTGGACACCGAAGATGCCCCAGGAGTTTGAGAAGCGTCGCGGTTATAGTCTGCTGAAATGGCTCCCCGTGTTGACTGGGCGCATCATCGAGAGTGCTGAGCGCAGTGAACAGTTCCTTTTCGACTGGCGCACCACCATCGGCGAGCTGATAGAGGAATGTATGTATGCCAATGCCGATCGCATCGCCAAGAAGTATGGCTTGGGTACTTATTTCGAGTCGCATGAGAACGGAAGGCTCTACTTGGTAGACGGCATGTCGGCTAAGAGTAAGGCCGACATACCGATGGCAGCCATGTGGACTGTGGTTCCGGGGCAGAAATCTGCCAACTCTTCGTCGATGATGGCTGAGAGTGATATCCATGAGTCGGCATCAGTGGCACATCTCTATGGAAAGAAGTACGTGGCAGCCGAGTCGCTGACTGCCAACGGTCTGGACGGTGGCGCCTATAGTTATTTCCCTGGCAACCTGAAGGCTACGGCAGACTTGGAGATGGCTAACGGTGTGAACCGCTTCGTGATTCACGAAAGCACTCATCAGCCCATAGATGACAAGAAGCCTGGTCTGGGGCTGCTGATCTTCGGCCAATGGTTTAACCGTCATGAGACCTGGGCAGAGCAGGCCAAGCCTTGGACAGATTATCTTGCCCGTTCCAGCTATATGCTGCAACAGGGCAGGAACGTGGCTGACATTCTCTATTATTATGGTGAGGACGATGTGGTGACGAGCCTCTTTGCCCACAGGCATCCAGAGATACCTGCCTGCTATAACTATGACTATCTGAACAAGGAGGCCCTGCTGAACCTGATCTCATACGACGGACAGCATTTCGTGACTCCTTCTGGCAACCAGTATCAGGTGCTCATCATCGATAAGAACTGCATCCACGTTTCGGCCGAGGTGCAGCAGAAACTGGATGCCCTGAAACGGCAAGGCGCACCAATCTTTGACCTGAAGACCCAGACTGTTGGGGAGGCGCTTAGCAACATCAGGCCCGACGTGATGGCAGACGGGATGAAAGATCTGCGCTACGTTCATCGGACATCGGCAGAGGGTGAAATCTATTGGGTGAACAACCGTCGTGATGAAGCGCGTAGCATCGACGTATACTTCCGTGTCAGCGGGCTGAAACCGACACTCTGGCATCCCGAGACAGGAGAGACGGAGGATGTCTCATACGAAATCAAGAATGGCGAGACTGTAGTCCGTCTGAACCTGGTGGAGAATGATGCAGTGTTTGTAGTGTTCAGCGGAAAAACTGAGCAGACTAAGGTCATCGTTCCAGAAAAGCAGGAAATCCTCTTCCGTCATATTGATACGCCTTGGACGGTCCGGTTTGACGAGACTTGGGGAGGCCCGGGAGAGACAACGTTCAATAAACTCATTTCATATACTGAGTCAGATAATAAGGGTATTAAATACTATTCCGGGACGACTGTCTATAAGAACAATGTACTGACGTCTGAACCTGAACTGAAGCAGGGCCGGTTTGTCCTCGATTTAGGGAAGGTGGGCTGTATGGCTGAAGTGATTGTCAATGGCCGGAACCTCGGTGTGTTATGGAAAGCTCCTTACAAGGTGGACATCACGGAAGCACTGAAGCCTGGTACGAACGATTTTGAAATCCGTGTCATCAATCAGTGGGCCAACCGTATCATCGGTGACAAGCAGCCCGACTGCCAAAAGAAATATACCTATAGTGCCTTTGAGCATTTCTACCGTCCAGACTCAGAACTGCTGCCTGCAGGACTGATGGGGCCGGTGGATATCCTGTTGGTTCAGGAGAATCCATTACCCTACACTTCTATCAAACCAGGGCAGATCTGGCTCGATACCAATGGCAAGCCTATTCAGGCACATGGCTTCCAAGTAATGGAGAAGGATGGTACCTATTATTGGTATGGTGAGAACAAAGAACTGACAACGCATGGCAGCCACGTGTGGACGTATGGAATCCGCTGTTATCGCTCGAAGGACTTCTACAACTGGGAAGACTGTGGACTGATCATTGAGCCCGACACGACCGACTATCTGTCGCCGCTGCACTATTCACAGACGCTCGACCGCCCGCACATCGTCTATGCCCCTAAGACGGGTAAATATGTCTGCTGGATCAAGTCGATGGATGAGGACGGCTACTTCGTCATCCTCGAGGCTGACGACATCCTCGGACCTTACAGATATGTGCGCTCGCTGAAGCCGGAGGGCTACGGTGTAGGTGACTTTGATATGTATGTCGACCCTGAGACACAGAAAGGCTATGTGTGGTTTGAACGCCCACACTGGGAACTGATTTGTGCGGAACTGACCGATGACTGCCTGGACGTGACGCCGAAGTACTCCAACCACTTCGTCGGCAGGCGTCCGCCCTTCACCCGCGAGGCCCCGACCCATTTCGTGCATCAGGGCAAGCACTATATGTTCAGTTCGGGAACGACGGGCTATGTACCTAATGTGTCGATGATTGCATCGTTTACCGACTATCACGGCCAGTATAGGGACCTGGGCAATCCGCATCCGACAGACAAGTACAATCATTCGTTTTGTTCACAGATAACCGATGTGGTGAAGATTTCAGGACGGAACCTCTATGTGGCTGTGGCTGACCGCTGGATGCCCCAGATTGCCAACACCACATTACCCGCTGAGGAGGTAAAGAGGATGATTACGAAATACAAGAATCACCAGCCATTCCCCCAGGATTTTTCGGAGCCGAAGACCAAGGACAAACGGAACAGTGTACGCGTAGGCTGGGATGTAACTTATAATGCCACCTACGTGTTCCTGCCTATCGTCTTCAAGAACGGCAAGCCGCAGATTGAATGGAAGGACGAATGGAGAATAGAAGACTATAAATAGTGAAGAGTAAAAAGATAATGATGATGAAGAAGACATTTAATATTATAATATTGTTGTTGCTGGCGATGACGGTATCAGCAGAGAAACTGCCATATAAGGACAGCAGCCTGACCCCGCAGGAGCGGGCCAAGGATCTGCTCGGTCGCATGACGCTCGACGAGAAGATCATGCAGCTACAGTGCGTGTGGGGCGACAATAAGAAAGTGGTCTTTCCTGATGGAAAGTTTGACGCCAAGTTAGCCAAGGAATATTTTCCCAATGGCTTGGGCGAGATGGTGCGCCCCAATGAATACCTCGGTCCGGACATCAAACAGAACCACCAAGCCTATCCGGCCTTACAGGGAGCCGAGCAATATAATGCCATCCAGAAATACTTCGTGGAGCAGACAAGACTCGGCATTCCCGTCGTGATGCATGATGAGGGCGTGCATGGCGTGTGGACACAGGAAGCCACAAACCAGCCAGTTCCCATTGCTTTGGCTTCAACGTGGGATTTGAATTTAATCAGGCAAGTTTTTGCGGCTACAGCATTGGAAATGCGTAGCCGTGGGGCCTATCAGTCGCTTGGACCTGTACTCGATATGGTGCGTGAACCACGTTGGGGTCGTACCGAGGAGACTTGGGGTGAGGATCCTTATCTGAATGCACAAATTGGTATTGCTGCCGTCAATGCCATGCAGGGGAAGCCCGATGTCAATGGATATCTGGATGATAGTCATGTCGGTGTGACGCTGAAACATTTCGGTGTGCATGGTCAGCCCGAGGGTGGACATAATACAGCACCAAGTTTCGTTGATGAGCATGAAGCCCGCAGTCAGTTCCTCTATCCCTTCCGTGAGGTCATCCGCCACTGCGATCCGTTCTATATCATGGTGACTTACAATGAAATCTGGGGTAAGCCCGCCCATGCCAACAAACATTTGCTGCAGGATATCCTGCGCGGGGAGTTTGGCTATAAAGGAACGGTGGTATCGGATTATAGCGGTATCTTCCGCACCTACGATACCGATAAAATGGCTCCTACCAAGGCTGATGCCGCTGCAGCC
>JAEEGL016642739.1_pt1 | contig 13322 bp, 8 predicted proteins | sample 9134231 | NCBI WGS metagenome assembly JAEEGL01 (sample SAMN16246548, study PRJNA631951) | gut metagenome | biome: gut microbiome; feature: rumen; material: fiber-attached | host: Bos | place: Iran: Karaj | collected 2018-10 | reverse complement strand
TAAATTTATTAATATAATATTAATTATTTTAAAGATAATAATATTTTTTATTTAATTTATTATTAAAAATTTAATTTAATTTTTTATTTAAATTGTTTTTCCATTTTTTATTCAAAATTTATCTTTTTTTATTTAAGAGTTTTTATTACGTTTTCTAAATCAAAATAAACAACAGGATCAGTAAAATTTCCAATTGATTTTATTTTTATTATTTTTTGGTTTTTTTCGCTTAAAAAAATTATGCTATTGCTAATGACAATTTCTTCATCGTTTGGATCTAAAAATAATAAATTATTTAAAATAGCAAAAATAAAAAAATTTGGTGGATTTAAATCAATTGAATATTCATTTTCTTTAAAACTATTATTTTCTTTATAATTTGAAATTAAATCATATTCAATTGTTTTATCAATTTTATTATCAAAAATTATAATTTTCGGAAATTTTATTGTTTTTAATAATTTATTCAAACCAATCGAAATTATTTGCATTAAAGAAATTTTCATTTCGTCAAAAATAAAAATATCAATGAAAATTTTCCAAATAAATAAATTTTTACTTTCAGGAACAATTAAATTATTAATATCAATTTGCGATATTATTAATTCATTTAAAATATTTTCAATTTCTGTTTTTGTTTTTAATGTTTGTTCTGAATTTTTAAATGAATCGATTGATAATGAAATTAAATCTGAATTTTTTAATGAATTTGAATATGAAATTATTTCGCCTTTTATTGCAAAAATAATTTCGTTTTTATTGTTGTTATAAGAAAGTTTTAATGAATTAAAACATGTTTTTAAATTATTTTCTTTCATATGAAAAGGACGAATTTCCATTTTTTCTCTTCCATCTAAACGAAGATTATAATCTAAAATTATTTGTTTTAAAAATACAATTTCATTTTCTGAATAAATTAAAGACATTAATAAAAAATTAAATAAAAAAAAATGTTATTTAAAAATAAAAAAATAAAAAAAAAATTTTTTAATAAGTTTAAATTATATTTATAATTAAAATAATAATAATTACAAATTAAATAATAAAATACTTATTAAACAAAAATAAATTAACATATAATAATTATTTTACTAAAATGTACTTTATGTTCGATAAAAACTATTTTATAAATTTATATAAATTACTATATATAAAATTACTATATAAAATTATTTTAATTTCATCAGTTATGATTGTTTTTAATATGTGCTGATAAAGCAGATTTTGATGGATATTTTTTTTGACAAAATTCACATGAATAAGGTAATTCATTTAAATGAATTTTTCTTTCATGATAATGTTTGCCATTTCTATGAGAAAATTTTTTATCACAAAAACTGCATTTGTAAGGTTTAATATGTAAATGAATATTTTTATAATGAAGATTTAAATTCTCTGTTGAATGAAATGTTTTATTACAATCTTTACATTTATAAATTTTCTTTTCTTTTTTTTTGTTTGAAATTTTATTATTATCATTAGAATTATTATTATTATTAATTGAATTATTATTATTATTATTAATTGATGTTGAAAAAATCACACTATTATTATTATTAATATTAAAATTACTGAGATTATGAATGTTTAATGAAGATGTTTCAAAAGTTGATTCATTAAAATTTGAAATATTATTATTATGACAATCAACTTCTTCATTATTATTATTTTCATTTGATATAATTTCGATTTCATTAGTGTGATTATTTGATAAATTTTCTTTGTTATCGAGATTTATATTATCAAATAAAACTGAAGATTCAACTAATGTTAAATCAAAAAAATCATAACTATTAACAATTTCGTCATTTTCGTTTTGGTTTAATGAACTATCTTCAAAGAAAAAATTTCTATTTTCAAATGACATTTTTAATAATAAAAATATAAAAAAAAAATTGTCATAAATTTATAAGAAAAAAATTATTATTTTTTTTTTATTTATTAAAAATATTTTAATATTTATAAAAAATTTTTATATATAAAAAAATAAATAAATAAATAATAATATTAAATTATAAACATAGAAAAATAAACACAAAATAAAAATTAATTTTCTATTTTTTTTAATTTTTGAATTAATAAAATTTGCATAAAATGTAATTCTTCAGGATTATTAATATTATAATTTATTTTTATATTATTATTATCATCAATTGTAACATTATTAAAATTTTCTTCTTTTTGAATATTATTCAAAACATAATTTTCACTATAATAATTTTTTTTATTATCGCTATTAATATAAATTTTATTACTTTTTTTAATCTTATTTTTATTAAAATTTAAATTAACTTTATTTTTATTAAAATTTTTATATAATAAATTATTATTATTATTAAAATTATTATTAGTATTATTAAAATTATTTTTATTATTATTATTATTTTTATTAAAATTATTATTAACTAAATTATTATTATTATTATTAGAAATATTTTCTTTTGATTTATCATCAAAAGGTGTGCTAAAAAATCTTTTATGTAAAGAATTATTTTCTGAATTATAACTATTATAATTCGTTGTTATATTATTATTAATATTATTTATTAAATTTTTAGAAAAAAAATGAATATTAACAACAGAAGGACTAATATAATTATCATCAATGATTTTTTTTTGATGTTTTTTTATATTAATTTTAGGATAAACTGAAATTTTATTATTGTTTGAATTATTATAAATATTCAAAACATTTTTTTTAGATGAATTTATTTTTTTTTCAGTCATATTAAAATTATTATTAATATTATTGTTTGTATTTACAATATTATTATTTTCAGTATTGTTATTTTTATTATCTGTTAATGAATTTTTTAAAAAAGAAATTCTTGTGCTATTTAAAAAAATATTCGATGATTTTATTTTATTTTTTAAATTTAATAAAGTTTTATTATTCATTTATAAAAATAATTATTTATTTTTAATATTTAAAATCATTTATTAATTATGAAAAAAATAAATTTATTTGATATTTATCATATTAAAAATTTTAGCGATATTAATAATGAAAATTTAAAAAAAAAATACCCAAAAAAATTCATAAATTTAAATAATATTCATTATAATTTAAATAATATAAATAATGATTTAGCAAATAATGTTTATTATATGAAAAATAAAGCGTTTAGTAATAAAAATAAAAAAATTAGTAATATTTTTTTTCCTTTTAATTTAAAAAAAGATGAAAATAATTTAAATAAAAACAATAATAATAACAATTTAAATAATAAAAATAATAATAATAATAATTTAAATGATTTTAAAAATAATAATAATAAATTATTATTTAATAAAAATATAAAAACAGCTTATGATTATTATAAAAAAAGTAAAGAAAATATTGATATTAAAAATAAATATATTTATAATATGTTAATTCCTTATATTAAAATTATATCTTCTCCAACAAATAAAAAATCTTTTTCTAATTTAAGTACAATTTATAAAACAAATTCGTTATTTAATAATTATAAAACACAAAAAATTCCAAAAAAAATTAGTTTTTCTTTTTCAAAAAATTATTATTTTATTAATAAAAGTTATAATTCAGAAAAAAGTAATATTGATAATAGTAATAAAATTATTGTTTTAAATAAAGAAGAATTAAATAATCATTTTATTTTCCATAATAAATTTATAAAAGATGCAATAAAAAATATAAAATTAAAACAAAAAATTGTTTCTAATAGTGTAAATAATATTAATTATAATGAAAATAATAATAAAAATATTAATAATAATAATATTAATAATTATTTAACATTAAATTTAAATTCAAATATTAATAATAATAATAATAATATTTTTAATAATGATATTAATAATAATTTAAAAATAAATAAAAAAACTCATTTCGATTTAAAAAAATCTTCTTCTTGCGGAAATTTTAATTTATCTAATGTAAAATTTAACAAAAATAAAATAATAATTAAAAATAATAACAAAATAAATAACATTAAAGATAATAACAAAAATTATTTGTTAAAAAATTTTTATAAAATTTTTAAATAATTTAAATATAATTAATTATTTAATTTATTAAAATGAAATCTATAACACATAATTTATTATTTTGTAATAAAAAAACTTGTATAAATAATGAAAAAAATTATCCTTTAATGTTAAAAGCAATTGACATTGAAAATAAAAAAATGGAAAATAAAAATAAAGAAAATATAATAACATTATTTAAAAAAATGGATATTAATGGATTAAATCAATTTATTTCTGATTTAAAAATAGAAAAAAAATTTGATTTAAATGAATTTGAAAAAAACAAAGAAAATCAAGATTTTATAGATTATTTAAATAATATTTTAAACGAAGTTCAAATTATAAACGGATTTTTAATATGCAAAAATTGTGGAAGACAATATGAAATAAAAAACGGAATAGTTGACATGGTTTTAAAAGATGATGAAATATAATAAATTAATATTATTATTATAAATTATATTTTATTATATTTTTTATTATTTTGATAATATAAATTGCATAAAAAATATTATTAAATAATTTATGGAAAATCAATATTTTAATAATAATAATAATAATAATATTTATAATTATATATTAAATAATAATTATATTTCTTTAATAACTTTAGATGATATATCACAAATAAATTATATATCTACTGCTTATTGGGGATATGATGGTTTATATGATTTTGATGATTTGAAAGAAATAATATGTCAAAATTTAAGTTTTTGTATTAAAATTAAATTTGAAATTATTGGTTTTTGTTTAGTTTCAAAAATAAATGATTTTAAATGTGAAATTTTTTTAATTGCAGTTAAACCTGGATTTATTAATATGAAATTTGGTAATAAAATTTTAAGTTATTGTATTCAAAATGCGCATAAAAATGGTATTAAAATAATTCAATTGCATGTTTCAAAAACAAATGAACCTGCTATTCATTTGTATTCAAATTTGGGATTTAAAGTTGTGAGAACTATTAAAAAATATTATAAAACATTAATAACTTTTAATGAAAATGATAGAGATGCTTATATAATGAGATTAAATACATTTTAAATATAATAAAATATAGATAAAATTATTTATAATTAATATTTTAATGCAATAGTTTTTATAAAAATCCATTTATTATTTATTTTTTTTAAAGTTTGAATTAATTTTAAATTTAAAATTTGTCTTGGTTTTTTATATGCGAATCCATCAATTTTTGTTTTACTTATTAATTCACATTCATTTAAATTGTTATTTAAATTAATTTCTGTTGATTGAATTTCTGCTGAAAAATATTTTATTATTTCATTTTTAATTTCATCTAAAAATATTTCTTTTGTTGATATATGTTTATCCATATGAATAAGTTCATATGAATCATCAAATATTAATTCTAATGTTTAATTCAAAAATTTTTTTAATTTCATTTTTTTCATTTTCAATTAAATTTTTATTCATTTTTTTTAAATAATAATAATAAAAAACAAAATATTATTAAAATACAATAGAAAATTTCTTTTTTTTTTAAAAAAAATTTTTAATTATTAAAATGTCAAATGAAAACAATAATAACATCAACAACGAAAATAATTCTCTAAACAACGAATCAAACAACAATTCCGAATCTCACACTGAAACAAACAACGAATTAAACATAACAAAAGCAGATTCAATAGATTCAGATTTTCCAACATCAGGATTTTTTACATTAATTTTCAAAGACGGAAGCGAATTTAATGGTGAAATGACAAAAGGCGAAATAAGTAACTTCGGAATAATAAAAAATTCAAATGGGGACACATTCGAAGGCGAAATTAACATTCAAACAAAAACAACGCCAAATGAAATAATAAAAGGTAAATTAAAATTTGAAAATGGTGAATATGAAGGAGAATTTAAAAATTTTAAATTTGATGGAATAGGAATATTAAAATATAAAAACGGTGATATTTATACAGGTCATTTTAAAAATGGTTTAAAAGATGGAGAAGGAAGATTAGATTTTTTTGAAGGAGATTTATACGAAGGAAATTTCATTAAAAATAAAATCGAAGGTGAAGGAAAATTAACAATAGCAAATATTAGTTATTATAAAGGAAATTTTATTAATGGTTTATATGATGGATATGGAATTTTAACTTCATTAAAAAAAAACGAAATTTTAATGGGTTATTTTAAAAACGGTTTAATTGATGGAGAAGGAATTCATTATAAAGAAAATGGAGATGTTTATGATGGTCATTTTTCGAAAGGAAAATTTAATGGAAAAGGAAAATATATTTATAATGATAAAACTTATTATGAAGGAAATTTTAAAGATGGAAATTTTAATGGAGAAGGAACATTAACTTTTGAAAATGGAGATAAATATGTGGGAAACTTTGAAAATGGGAATAGAGAAGGAAAAGGGATATTTTATTTTGGAAAAGGGGGTGTATATGAAGGAGAGTTTAAAAATAATTTATTTGATGGGGATGGAATTTTATATAAAGAAAATGGGGATATTATTGAAGGAACGTTTGAAAAAGGTTTTTTAAAAGGAAAAGCTACTTATTATCCACAAGATGGTTTACCTTATGATATTGATACTGAAGAATAATTTTTTTTTTCTGATTTTTTATTATTCTTAAATATTAATTAATTTATTAATATTCTTTAAATTTATTAGTTTTTTTTTTTGAAATTGTTTATTTCATTTTGTTTTTTTTTAATAAAAAATAATAATTTTTTTTAAATTGAATTTAATTTATGGGAAATTTCATAAAAAAAATAAAACAAGATTGTGAAAAAATAGATATAATAAATTGCAGTGAATTAAAAAATTTATCAATATTTAAATTAAAAGAATATTTAGCAAATTATCAAATGATATGTGAAAGTTTCAGTGTGAATTTCACAGAATTTGAGCAAATTTTTGGAACATTTCCAAATCAAAATGAATTTTATTTATGGGACACAGACACAAACGGTTTAATAGATTCTTTTGAATTATTTTCAGGTTTAATTTTATATGCAGAATGTTCAACCGAAGAAAAAATAAAATGCTTATTTGATTTATTTGATTTTAATCACATTCAATCAATTGCTTTTTATGATTTATGTTACATGGTTGAATGTTGCATTTCATCTTCATTTAAAATGCACAAAGTCGGAAGTTCAATTCCAAGCCAAAAATTAGAAATTTACATGAGCACATATTTTTTCCAAGCAGAAAGAACAAATTTAAATAATATAATTAGATTTGTTATAAATTCTCCTGAAGTAAAAAAATTTTTTCAAATTTTTCGATTAGATCCAATTTTAAATAAAAATAAAAATAAATTCACTTACGTTGAATTTAAAATTCAAAAAGATTTATACAACGAATATAAAAATAAATACCTTCAAATTGAAAATTTATTAGAAGGAGAACAAAATGGAAATTCAACAACATTTACATTAAGTACATTAGATGCATCGAAAATATTAAATAATCCTCGTTTTGAAAAATTTAGAACAATAATTCAAAATAGTTCAACGAGATTACAAAATCATAGAACATTTGAAAAACCTCAAATTTATGCAAATGATTCAATAGATTATAACTTAAAATTAAAATGGGTTTATGGCATACGAATAAATGACGTTAAAAAACCATGTCAATATGTAAACGGAGGCGAATTTGCAATAAGCACAGGTAAATTCGAAGAATCAAATGAAAAAGAATTTTCAGTTAATTCAATATTAATTTACGCAATTGGAAAAATTGTAGTTATGCTTTTTGTAAAATATCAAAAACAAAAATTTTATTTAGCTCATATGAATGAAGTTGTTAGTATTGCAATAAGTCCAAAAAATGGGAAATATATCGCATCTGGAGAAAGTGCTTTGAGACCTTCGATTCATATATGGGATAGTAAAACTAGATTAACATTACAAGTTTTAACAGGATATCATTTAAATAGAGTTCATTTATTATGTTTTTCATATGATGATAATTTTTTAATTACATGTGGAAAAAAAGATACGTCTCCTATTTTAATTTATGATTGGAGAAAAAATAATATTGTTTATTCATTTTTAATGAATGAAATTGTTCAGGATTTAAAATTAATATTTTTTGATTACAAAGGAGAAAATGATGTTATTAATAATTTTGTTTTATGTTCAACGAAAGAAATTCAAATCGTTCAAATTAGAAATAATTCAGTTAATAATTATTATTTACAGATACCATCTATTTTCCTTGAAAAAGATATGATAACTATTTTTCCTTTAAAAGGCGATGTAGGTATTGCATTACAAGATTATGTAAATACAAAACAAAAAAAAGCAATTCCTAATCATGAAATATTAATGATGAGTAACACATTAAAATGTAAAAATTTCGCTATATTAGTTGGTTATTTATCAGGCGAAGTTAATTTATTTAACGTTAATAGCGGATTTGTAAAAACAATAGCAAAATATGATAGTGCTATTATATCTATAAATTTACATCATAAAGGAATAATAATTGGAACAGCAATAAATGGCCTTCATTTTTTTGATAAAAATAATTTAAGTGAAAAATATGAACTTCAATTAAATAACTTAGATTTAAAATTAAAAGGATTAACATTATATTTTATAGATATAAGTTTATCTAAAATATTATTAGTAACATATGAAGGAGATATAATAGAACTTAGTATAAAAGATTCAGAAAATATTTCAAGCGAAAGAATAAATACAATAATTAAATTAGAAGGTTTGATAAATTCATTTAGTATTTTAAACGAAATAGATAACAACATAATTTTAGGAGGAGACAATCAATGTTTAAGTTTTATTAATCTCATATCAAATGAACCATCTGATTATATAAACATAGGAAAAACAATATCTTCAATAGATAGCATATGTATGAAAGAAAGTGGGTTTATTACTGCGATAGGATGCACAACTGGAGAAGTATATACTAGAGTAAATTGGGAGAATGAAATAGTAAAATATGATATTTTTGGTGATAAAATGATCACTGAAGTTAAATTTGGGATGGATGATAAAATGTTAGTTGTATGTACTCAAGAAAAAGATATTTTTATATGTGAATTAATTGCAGAGACTAATAAATATTCAAAGGTTAAAAGTTTAAAAATTCAAGATGGTTTTCCTATGAGTGTGAATTTCGATGGAGATTTTAATAAAATGATAATATTAACTTCGAATTGGAAATTTACTGTGATTGATTTAAATAAATTTACTGTAAGTGGATTGGGAAATGAAGATTTGAATAATTCATTTTGGGTGAATTTTAATGGAAGATATGTAATATCACCTAAATCAATGAGTGTTTTGAGTAATACATTTTTAATAGGAATTAAACATAATTTTGTTTGTTGTTCAGATGAAATGAATAATATTCATTTTTGGAAAGATCCAATTGATGTATTAAGAAATTCAGGTTATGTTATTAGAATTCATGCAAGTCACATTCAAACTATGAAAATAACAAGCAACGATGAATATTTAATAACAGCAGGTTTAAATGATCAAATGATATGTAAATGGAAAATAGATCATATTATTAATGATAGAAATGCTTTAGAAAACTTATTTTTTGATAATAATAATAGAGATCATGATAATAATAATATAGGAAAAGGAATTTTTAGTCAAAAAGATATTTCAGAAAATATAAATATAAGTGATGTTAATTTAATATGTGAATTAAATTATTCATTTACTCAAGATGTTGAAAGCATAAGTGAAACAAATATAAAAACATCTTACGACAATGGTATAGCAATTAGAGGATTTATAAATGCGAATTTAAATAATATTTTTTCAAAACCTTTATCAAAATTCGAAAAAGATACTTTAATTCTTCCAACTCCAACATGTTTATTATTAGAATACATTTATACACCTCATGTTTGTGAACGTCGAAATTCTGTACGATATTTACACGAATTCGAAATGTTCGAAGAAGATTTAACAAACAAAGATTATAACGCGGAATTAATAAAACGTATATTAAATGAACAAATGGAAAAAAAAAGTATAAATGAAATAATAAAAGAAATAAATTTTTCTGAGCCAAATAAAACAATAAAAAATCATAAAAATTGTTCTCGTTCTTTTATTTATTATTCAAGTCGTTTTGTAATAATTTACTACTATGAAAAAAACATTCAAAAAATTTTTCAAGGTCATAAAAATAAAGTTAGTTGCATTGCAGTGAATAGCAAACATTCATTAGTTGCTTCGGGAGAAGTTTCAGTTAATCCTTATTTATTAGTTTGGAAAGTTAATAATTTAGAAGTATTATATTCAATTAAAACTGGACATATGCAAGGAATATTAAATGTTGAATTTACTAATAATGATAAATATTTAATTACTATTGGATTTGGTTTAATTTTTTCTTTACAAATTTTTAATAGTTTTTTTCAAACTACACAAATTTTTATTAATTTAGGAAATTATCCTATTTTTTTCCTTAAAACTTACAATTCATGTGAAAATAAATTTATTACAATGGGATATAAAAGAATTACAATATGGAAAATTAAAGGAAATTATTTAAATAAAATCAAACAAGTTGAAAGCGATGAAAAAAAAGAAATTGATGGTAAAAATAATGATGGTAAAATTTTTTTATGTTGTGATTTATTAGATTATTCATTAGGAAATTCAATAGAAACTGATATTATAATCGGTTCGAATTTTGGTGATATTACTGGAATTTCATGTAATAAATTTATATTATTAAAATCAAATGCTCATAATGGGTGTATTAATTGTATTAAAAGTACAACTAAATTAAATGAAGATAATAGTAATTATACCTATTATGTTATTACTGTTGGTGAAGATAATTTACTTAAAATTTGGGACCAGTTTTATAATAATTTAAGAACGATTGATATTTTTAAAGTAAAAAGTATTCAATATTTTAATTCTGCTGAATCATATGGAATTAATAAAGGAATTCAAAGTTTGGATGTTTTTTCTTGTAAAAAAGGAATAGTTTATTTTTTATTAGGAATTCGCTCAGGTGATTTAATTGAATTATCAATATTAAATCCTTCAAATTTAGTAACAAAATCTTCCTTAGAACTTACCGAAAACAAAAATCCAGATATAGCAATAAAATCAACTCTTCCCGAAATAAACGCCAATTACAATCATATATACAGTTATCCCTATTCATATAACTTAAATTTTAAATTCTATCGAACTAAATTCACAGTTCATCCTTTACTCCCTATCGTAGTTATAATTAATATAGATCAAACATTACGTTTATATGATTTCTTCCGAAAAGAGTACATATTAATAAAAAATTTAGGTAGCAGCGCAACATGTATCTCATTTAGTCCAGATGGTAAATTATTGGCAATAGGAACTATATATGGTAAAGTAATGATAATTAATGTTGAAATCGTTGTTGATAAAACAGATAGTAGAAATTTAGTATATCAAGTTCAAAAATTAGAACCTATTCAATTTATTCAATATGAACATCGTTCTATAAATTCAAATAAAAATAATACAAATAATAGTAATTATGAAAATCGAAGTTATATACCTGTTATTTTAACGAAATTTAGTACCCATGGTGATTTTTTAGCTATTAGTTATGGAAATAAAAGAGGAAAAGATGGTAAATTTCAAGGAGGAAATATGATATCAGTTTATATGCTTAGATTAAGTAAAAAAATACAAATTGTTAATAAAAGAGGAATGAGCAATGATTTGTATTTAAAATATATTGATATTACTATTCCTGATAATCAATATCAAATAATTAATATGAATAAACTTGAAACAGCAACAACTAATATAGATTTTAGTGAAGATGATTTATTTTTACTTTTCACACATCAACCAATTAGTTTTTTAAATAATATTAACAACAGTAATAATATTAACGACGGAAATAAAAATAATTTCATTTTTCTCGTTTGGGATTTAGCTAAAAATCAAATCATCGTAAATCAAGAAAAATTACATAGCCTAAATTTCCCTAATTTTACAAACAGTTCTTCAATTTATACCAGAAACTTATCATCATTATATACTAACATTAATAATAATAACATCAACAATGAAAATTTCGAATCAATTAACAACAACAATAATAATAATAGCGATTCAAACATATCTCAAACAAAAGATAAATTAAATCTCACAGCGATTTGGCAAAGTCCACATTCATTTTCATCAATAGCTGGATATTCAAATGGAGTTCTATACGTTTTTCGTTCAAGTTCATTAATATTTGACAGTGAATTAATAAACAATTTCATAATAGATAAAATTCCTTTGGATGAAATGGCAACTAGTAGATCATATGCAGGTCATATAGGAGCTATTCAATCTATAGAAGCCACATCAGATGAAAGATTTATTTTTACAAATAGTGTCATTGATCAATGTGTTATTCAATGGTTTGTAATGAATGAAGATTCTTTGTGGGATTTAGATTTTTATCCTTTTGATATTCATTTACCTGATCCTTTCAATGATGTTCTTAATGTAAATGTATTTAATGCTCTTAAAGTTTCTACATGGAAAAATAGAATTGGATTGCTTGATGTTTATAATGAAATATTCGATGAACAAACAAAAATTTCTATTGATTTAATACATATTTATGGAAGAAGAGCAAATGATAAAAGAAATAATTTAAAATATGATAATAATAATCGATTGATATATTCTATTAGTAGTTATATAGTTTTTTTAACTATTAGTAATAGTGGAGAGATGCATCAAGAATTTTTTGTTCCAGTTGAAAATTTTAATAACGAATATCAAATGGAAATATCAACTTTTACATTAAGTGATGATAAAAAAGAAATTGCAATAGCTTTCAATGGTTTAAACGCAGTTATTAGTAGATGGGAATTTTCAACTCAATTGCCAATATCAAAATTAACATTAGATTTTTGTTGTATAATAAATAATATAAAATATAGTTATAACAAATTAAAAATTGTTGGTTATGGAATTCACAAAGATTATTATTCATTTATTTTTATTATCGATGTTGTTCTAAATTGTTTAATTTCATGTGTAACTTTATTACACACTTTACCTATAAAAATCAAAGACATTGAATTCGTAAATGATTCTAGTGAAGAATTTTATACAGTTGGTATTCAACATTTAGCGTTTTGGAATTTGAGGGGTGGTCATCTTGAATATAGAAACATTCCATTAAAAATTATAAGTAACTTAAGTGATAACATAAATACTAACAATAATAATGAAAATAAAACTGAACTTTCAGATGAAAACAAATATGGTTGTTATTTACTTGTAGACGAACGAAATAAAATCGATTTAATAACAAAATCAGTATACAAAGAAAATCC
>JAEEGL016045110.1_pt1 | contig 13322 bp, 9 predicted proteins | sample 9134231 | NCBI WGS metagenome assembly JAEEGL01 (sample SAMN16246548, study PRJNA631951) | gut metagenome | biome: gut microbiome; feature: rumen; material: fiber-attached | host: Bos | place: Iran: Karaj | collected 2018-10 | reverse complement strand
TCGGTGAATGTGATAGGACCAATACAAGCCTTGTTGCTGGCAGTGATTATTTTGTAGTCGATTTCCTTGCCTCCATGTGCTTGTTTGCATGGACAGGTGCTTAGCGAATCTTGTTCTATATATTTCCCATAATTGTCAATGTCAAAAACAACTTCCGGTGATTTGTCGGTTATTGATATAGTTGGTTTATAGTCAATAAGTTGGATTGTTTGTGCAACGGTATTTTCGCATTCTGATTTTGATACAGCCGAAAGCATTGCATAATAGCGTCCGTAGCCTTTGTAGAGATGTTTTGGTGGTGTTTTCCCGTCGAACGTTTTTTCATCGCCAAAATCCCAATGGAATGACACCACATTTTTATCGTTGGTTTGGTTTGTGAACGTTACGTTCAACTGTTCATCACAGGTTTTTCGTTTGTCAGCGGTGAATTGTATATCAGGATAATCGGCGGTGGTTTTCACGAAAATCGATTCCCGTTCACGGTTCGTACAACCGTGCGCATCCTGCACCGAAAGGAAAATCTCAAACTTGTTTTTGTCATAGAAAATGTGTGGCGGTGGTGTTTCTTCATAATAAATGGTACCGTCCGACAGCACCCATGTGTAGCTAACAATCGCAGTGTCGGATTGTATGTCTTTTACGGAAAATTGAAACGGTTTGTCCTGACAAGTGGAATCTTTATTTGATTGGATAATCACATTGGGATCGTTGTAAATCGTTATGTAATTGGGTTTTGTAATTGTTTCAATAAGATTGTTCCCTGCTTTGTCAAATACTTTCAAGGTCACATCGTATGTGCCTGATTTTATGTATGTGTTTTGTACGCTGTCGATTTGCTGGGAAAATTTTCCTTTCTCAACTGTCCATTGATATGTATAATTGTTTCGGATAGATTCGTCTGTTTTATTGAGAAATATAACTTTTTGAGGGGCGCAACCATTAGTTTTATCGGCTTCGAAATCGAAATTTTGAGAAAAAGCTGTAGTTGTTACTATCAAAAAGGATAACAATGTGGTGGTTAATTTCATATTTTTAGTAATTTTGTATGCAAATATAAGAAAACTGTTTAACTAAACTATATTAATGAGTGTTTATATAGCAAAAAAAATATATCAGAGAACAATCATTGCAATATTTTGTATAAAGACACTCTGTGTGGGGCATTTAGTTGCACAGGAAATTCATTTTTCTCAATTTTATGAGAATCCGTTGACGGCAAATCCAGCCAATACGGCTTGGTACGACGGCAATCTGCGACTTAACGGAATGTATCGTACGCAATGGAAGGCTGTTGACAATAAACCATATCAAACAATTAGTTTAAGTGCCGAAAAACAATTTCAATTCTATGACCATTCGTATGGATTTGGCGTATTGTTTCTTCGTGACGAATCGGGCTACCATAATTTGATAAATGACAAATTTCTTGCGTCGGGAGCATTCGCACTCGATGTGAACGGTCATAAATTGAGCGGTGGCGTGCAGTTCGGTATGGTGTATAAAACCACGCGGAATCTGCACTACACTTACGACGAACAGTTTGATTTGGGTGGCGAGGATGTGTTTAATCGTTCTTTTGATAACGGCGAAACGGAAGGTGGAAAAATTTTCCACATGGTGGTGAATGCCGGTGTACTTTGGCAAAAGCGTCTTGCCGATAATTTTGTGGCACTGGCGGGTTTTAGCTTGTTTAATATTAATGTACCGAACGAGTCTATATATGGTATGGAACTCGATGGTACGCGGCAACTGCTTCGCTCGGTGGTCCAATTGGGAGGAAAGAGCGAGTTTGGTCGTGTGGCTGTAGTTCCACGGGCATATTTCGTGCGGCAGGAAAAATCAACCGACTTTCTGCTTGGCGCAAATGTGGAATATAGTGTGAAGAAAAAGATTTCACCATATGTTGGCACATTGTTCCGATATGGTTTTTCTGAAAATTACGATGCTTCAATTTGGATTATTGGTGCAAAAATGAATAGATTTGACGTTGGAATTAGTTATGATATAAATGTATCTTCTTTACGGGATGCAACCAAGAAACGGGGCGCCTTTGAGGTTTCGCTCACGTACTTGACGCCGAGTTGGAAGAGTAGTAAAGTAAAAATACCATGCGAACGAATTTAAAAAAATGTTGTGTGTTGTTCCTGCTTGTGGCTATGGCGGGAAATATGGTGTCGGCTCAGGATTTGTCGGGGTATTCCGCACGAAAACTGAAATCTATGGGCTATAATGCAATGTCGATTGGCGATACATATTCCGCCATCGATTATTTCAAGGCGTATTGCGAAAAAAAGAAGAAGCCAAAGGCAAAAGTTATGTTTGACTTGGCGGAATGCTACCGTGCCACACGTAATTATATTCCTGCGGCAACGTATTACGACAAGACTTATCGTGTTGATAAAAATAATCTTGTGGCACTCTATCACTATGGCGAAATGCTCAAAGTGTATGGCTACTATGCCGACGCAAAAAAATATTTCGTAACCTTCAAACAATTATATAAAGGTGGTGAAGATGTTGATTACAAACGTTTGGTTACACAACAAATCATAGCATGCGATTCGGCACAAGGAATTATTGATTCTGCTATGTCGGTAGAAATCAAACGGTTGGATAAATCAATCAACAAACCATCGGTGGAACTTTCTCCAATATATTTGAATGACACTACATTATTATATGCTTCAATGCGTGTGGAATCACCTGTTGTTTTTATTCCCGATGCTGAAAAAGCAGACCTCCCGTACCGCCACTTCTATTTGGCTTCTAAGCAAAAAAACGATTGGCATTTCTTGCAGGAATGGAAGGAAGGCGATTTTAACCAAGATTATGTGCACTCGGGCAATGCGGCACTTTCTCCTGACAAGAAAAAGTTGTTCTTTACGAAATGTGAGGCTGATTGGCAATATAAAATGAATTGCAAGATATATGTGAGTCGTCTTAATAATAAAGGTACGTGGTCGGAACCGGAATTGTTGCCGCCAACAATCAATATGAAACATACCAATAACACGCAACCTGCTGTGGGAACCGACTCCAAACGTGGCGATGAGATTTTGTACTTTGTGAGCGACCGCCCCGATGGTAAAGGTGGCTTGGATATTTGGTACAGCGTGTATCTTGCAAAAAAAGGAGAATGGCGCGAGGCGAAAAACTGCGGAAATAAAATCAACACTGCAGCCGATGAAATCACACCGTTCTATCAAATGCGCGACCGTACACTGTATTTCAGCTCGAACGGCTGGGCTGGACTTGGCGAACAGGATGTGTTCCGTTCAACGGGAGAATTGACCAAGTGGACACCAGCCGAAAATGTGGGCTATCCAATCAATACAGGTTTCGATGATATTTATTTCGCGGCTGATGCGGCTACCGTCAATGGCTTTTTGGTGTCGAACCGACAGGAGAGTAAAAATGTATCGACGTGCTGTGACGATATTTTCTCGTTTAAATTTGTTGATGCTATTTCTGTGGGTGTTGAAGGTACGGTAATGTTGATTCCAAACGCTACAATTGAAAAAATTGTGAAGGACGATATGGAAAAAGTTAACGAACGTACCACGTCGGGCGATTCGGTGATGTTTGCTGTTGGAAGTATCGTGTCGCTGTTTTTGATTGACAAAAATTCAGAGGAACCAATTTTTATTGCTGCCGACACTACCGATGAAAATGGACATTATTTCTTCGACGTGACAGCCCGTAAAGATTATATGCTTCAGTTCGAAAGTGACAAAAAATTACCGCCAGAAATTCGTTTTACCACGAAAGGAATCTTCAAATCCGACACTATTCATATTGATGCAATAGGGATTGACTATTTGTCAAAAGATATTTTCCGTATAAAAAACATATATTATGATTTTGACAAATCAAGTTTGACATTACAGTCGAAAAAAATTCTATCCCGTACGGTTTTGTATATTATGAAAGAATATCCGCAAATTGTGGTTGAAATTGGTAGCCATACCGATAGTAAAGGTGGTGAAAACTACAACTTGAAATTGTCGCAAAAACGTGCTGAGAGTGTTGTCAACTATTTGGTACAGAATGGTATAGATCCAAATCGTCTTCGTGCGAAAGGGTATGGAAAAATGCGTCCAATCGCACCAAATGAGAACGAAGATGGAACCGACAATCCTGAAGGTCGTGCCAAAAATAGACGGACTGAATTTCGGATAATTGGAACGTTAAATCAATATTTTGAAATAATTTACGAAGAATAAAATGTAAAATATGAATAAGTTTCGTATATTTGGGGCGTTTTATGTTGAATAATGTAAATATATACTTATGAAGTACAAATACCTGATACCGTGTTTCTTGCTAATCTTCGGGTTCGCAGCAAGCTCATTCGGTCAAGTTGACTTGTCGTCGTTGAGTACGGGAAAACTGAAGAAATTAGGAACCGCAGCCATGAATAGTGGTGATTATTACAGCGCTTGTAACTATTTTGAGGCGTATTGTAAAGAAAACGAAAATTACAAAATCATGTTTTCGTTGGCAGAATGCTACCGTCTTACTAGAAATTATGCGGCAGCTGAAGTTTGGTACGACAAAGCATACAAGGCTAATCCACAGAAAAATGTGTTGGCTTTGTATTACTATGCCACAATGTTGAAAACCTCGGAACGGTACGCTGAAGCGAAGGGCCATTTTAAATCGTTTAAGAAAGAGTATGCCGGTGCTAAGGATTTTAGCTTGTATTCGGCATTGGTAAAACAACAGATGATTGCCTGTGATTCGGCTCCGTCGTACATCGCTTCGCCATTGAATATGGCTGTGACTGCGTTGGATAATTCAACGAATACTGAAGGTCATGAATATATGCCTATATTCTTGGATAACAGAGCGTTTGCGTACGCAGCAGCTTCGGTTGATTCAGTAGGTGCCAATGCTTCTATTGACACTGTGATTCCTCCAAAATTCTTCGAGGCTACGTTTGCGAACAACAAATGGATGACAAAAGATGATTGGAGCTTGAACGTTCAGGAAACTCCACGTTTGAATGCTACCCACGGAGCGTTCTCTCCTGATATGCAACGTTTCTACTTTGTCCGTTGCACAAAAGGAAAAAAGAAATTCCTTTCTTCAAAGTATAAACCAGATGTTTGCAAGGTTTATGTGACAAAGAATACATTTGGCACTTGGCAGGCTCCTGAAGAACTTCCAGAAACCATTAACGCTAAGAATACATCTAATATCCATGTCGCTGTTGGTAATGAATCGAAGAAAAACGATGAGATTTTGTACTTCGTTTCAAACCGTGAAGGTGGCCGTGGTGGTTACGATATTTGGTATTCAATCTTTATGTCGAAGAAAAACGAGTGGCGTGAACCGAAAAACTGCGGTAATAAAGTGAACTCGGCAGGCGATGAAATTTCTCCATATTATGACGCTATTACAAGAACATTGTACTTCTCGTCAAATGGTCTTGCTTCAATGGGTGAATTTGATGTATTCAAATCGAATGGTGAAATGAGTAAATGGACACCGGCCGAAAATATGGGATATCCAATCAATTCGCCATACGATGACTATTACTTCGCATTGAGCCCTGATGGAAAGAAAGCATTCTTCGCCACAAACCGTGTCGGTACAATGACTGGCGGTATGGAAACATGCTGTGATGATATTTATTATGTTGACTACGAAGATGTTAAATTCGACATTCCTGTAACTGGTCGCGTGTATGAATTGGTGGATAGTAAACTTGCAGACCTTGTTTCAAAAGGTTTTGAAACCTCAGGTGCTACAGATTCTGTTGCTGTTGATATAGCAGATTCTGTTGCGGCAACGGTTTCCACAGAAAAGGAAAAACGTTATTTGGCAGGTAGCCGTGTTGCATTATACATTGGTAACTCTAATGAAAAAGTTTTCATTGCAAGCACTGAAACAGATTCTACAGGTCGTTACTACTTCACAGTTGAACCAAACCATCAATATGTGTTGCAATTTGAAAATGTTCGTTCGGGTTCAGCGTTTATTCCATTCTCAACTCGCGGTATCACCGAACCTGATACGCTTCATTTAAAGGATTATGGAATCAATTCTTTAACGAAGGATGCTTTGGTTGTAAAGAATATTTACTATGAATATGGTAAGTTCCGTTTGAAAAAAGAACAAAAGGAAATTCTTGATGCATCAGTCGTGTCCCTTATGAGAGAAGCTCCTGAAATCGTTGTGGAATTGAGTAGCCACACCGATGACCACGGTGGCGAGGCATTCAACTTGAAGTTGTCGCAAAAACGTGCCGACGAAATTGTTGACTACGTTGTGAAACAAGGTATTGATAAATCAAGAATCGTTGGTAAAGGTTATGGTTTCTCTGTTCCTATCGCTCCAAATAAATTCGATGACGGAGCCGACAATCCTGATGGACGCGCTTTGAACCGTAGAACAGAGTTCAAGGTAATTGGAACGGTTTCGGAATACGATGATTTTATAGAAGATTAATAAATAAATATAAATAAATGGACAAAAAGTCTCGTGGTTATTTACTGCGGGACTTTTTTTGTTGATAATATCTTATTGTTTGTATTGTCATTCACGCATAAAAACGTATATTTGTCTATTGTGAAATAATTGTTGTATGAATCGTTTTTTTCTTTTAATAAGCGTTTGTGGTTTGTTGTCATTCAGTGCCTTTTCTCAGAAGGCGGCGGAGCTCGCACAAACGCCGCCGATGGGGTGGAATAGTTGGAACACCTTTGCTACAAACATCAACGAGGAACTTGTGAAAGGTGTTGTTGATAGTATGGTTTCGATGGGACTGCGCGATGCTGGCTATAATTATGTGGTGATTGATGATGGATGGATGATGCATGAGCGTGATGCGAACGGAAATTTAGTCGCTGATCCTGAAAAATTTCCTAATGGTATAAAACATCTTGCGGATTATGTCCATTCTAAAGGGATGAAATTCGGTATTTATAATTGTGCGGGAACCCAAACCTGCGGAGGCTATCCAGGTGGTCGTGGACACGAATACCAAGATGCGCTGCTTTATGCTTCGTGGGGTGTTGATTATTTGAAATACGATTGGTGTTATCACGGAAATCTTACATCTGACGCAGCTTATACCACAATGCGTGATGCTCTCTATGCCACAGGACGTCCGATTTTATTCAGCATTTGTGAATGGGGTGATACAGAACCGTGGTTTTGGGCCGGAGATATTGGACATTGTTGGCGTATTTCTGGTGACATTTATCCTTGTTTTGACTGCGAGGACCGTCACGATGATGGTTTGCCTACACAATGGTCGGCATGGGGCGTGATGAAGATATTAAATATGCGCGACAACGACACGCTTCGTAAATATGCGCATCCAGGAGCATGGAACGATTTTGATATGATGGAGGTGGGTAATGGAATGTCGTTGGCGGAAGACCGTGCACATTTCGCCTTGTGGAGTATGCTTGCTTCACCGCTGATGTTGGGCAACGATGTGCGGAAAACATCAAAACAGACCTTGGAAATACTCACAAATAAGGAGATAATTGACATAAATCAAGATAAACTTGGCATTCAGGCGTTTCGCTATGCAAAACAAGGCGATTTGGAAATATGGGCAAAACCGTTGCACGATGGAAGTTGGGCGCTGTGTTTCCTAAACTCTGGCGAAAATCAGTATAATCTGAATTTTGAATGGAAGAAACATATTTTGAAGGATGCCGTGTTCAACAAAGAAATCGCATTTGCGAACACGATATGCACGGTGCGGAATCTGTATGATAAAAAAGATATTGGAACGACCAAAAAGAATATGCAAGCTACTATTGGTAGTCACGATGTGTTATTGGTTAAAGTAAAACCTCTTAAGAAATAAATGTATGGCAGAAAGAACAGAAATTGACAACTTTTCAATTGACTGTGTGATATTTGGTTTCGATGAAGGCGTGTTAAAAGCCTTGTTTATAAAAAGAAACACGGAACCTGGTTTTGGACAAATGTCGTTGCCTGGAGGTTTTGTGTATTTAGATGAGGATTTGGATGCAGCCCCAATGCGACGTTTGTACGATTTAACAGGTTTGACCGACATTTATATGAAACAGGTCGGCACGTTTGGAAAACTTGATAGGTATCCGCTTCGACGAGTTATCACTGTTGTTTACTATGCTTTAGTGCGTGTTTCCGATTATTCCATGCAAATAGGTCCCGATGCTTCGGAGTTGCATTGGATTTCGGTAAAAAAAATACCGAAATTGGCGTTCGACCACAAAGAATTGTTCAGTGCGGCGTTAGCGAAATTGCAGGAACAGGTGCATATTGACCCGATTTTTCTAAAACTTCTTCCTAAAGAATTTTCATTGTCCGATTTGCAGGATGTGTATGAAGCAATAACTATGGAAACCTTCGACAAACGCAATTTCAGAAAGCGGATGTTGAGTTTGGGCGTATTCCTCGATACAGGCAGAAAACAGAAAAATGTATCACACCGTGCGGCGCGCCTCTACCGTTTCAACCAAAAAGCATACAAGAAGATGCTGAAACGTGGACAAATGTTTGTGATTTAATTATTTAAATTTCTCCATCAAGGCAATCAATTCTTGGGAATCAGGTTTGATTTTCAATGCGCGTTGAATCAAATCTTTTGCTTCGTCTTGCTTGTTGAGTTCTATGTAGATGTCGGCAAGGTTTCGGAGCGAATGCATAAACGATGGATCCAGTTTCAATGTCTTTTGATAGTATTCAATAGCTTTTTCGTTGTTATTCAATTGTTTATAGCAAACAGCGGTATTGTGACACACAAACACATTGCTTGGATTTAATTGCAGCGCTTTCAAATAATATTCTATCGCATTTTCGTATTTTTCTTGAATGCGATAACAATCCGCTAAACAGAATAACGCTTCCTCATTTTCTGGACGGATTTTAAGAGCGTTGTCGAAGGCATCAATGGCTTTGTCAATTTCATTGATTTCGGAGTAGTTCACACCAAGAGCAAATGAAAGTTTGAATTCCTTTCCGCTGATTTCCTGGTGTTTCAGTAGGCAAGCTATGGCTTCGTCGTGCATTTTCAATGCGTGGAACGACACGCTCAGTCCATAGAGCGCTTTTTCGGAATTTGGCTTGATTTCCAATGCTTTAATGAAGTATCCAATAGCTTTTTCGTGATTGCCTTGCAAACCGTAGGCTGTTGCTAAATAATGCCACGCTATGTGCCAGTCGGGATATTCGGTAACAACTTCGTTCGATAAATCCAATAGTTTCTGATACTCGCGTTTCTTTGCAAGTTCAATCAACAATCGTTCGTAAGTACTCTTGTCCATTATTTTACTGTTGATGTTTTGGCGCGTTTGTCAACTTTTACTTTTTTAACTAATCCTTTTTTGTATTTCGCGTAATACACTAAATCGCCTTGCATGCCATAGGCTTTATATTTGCCGTGGCGCTCGCCGTCTTTGTAGGTTGATTCTTCTTTGATTGGACCCTCTTTGTATCTAATTGTCCATTTACCTTCAGGACGTTCGTCCTTGAAATTAATGTCGCGTTCGCATACACCCGATTCATTGAAATACTTCCAGTTACCAGCCATTTTCCCCTGATCGTATTGCCCGGAAATGTTGAGCTTTCCATTCAAGAAGTATGTGTTCGACGGACCGTGCAACTGACCGTTAGCGTAGTGTTTCTCAGATTGGATTTTTCCTTTTTCGTTCCAATATGTTGCTGTACCATGGTTTACGCCATTTTTGTATTCGACTTTGTATTTCATTTGGTCAGGATTTTCTTCGTACCAGCCGGTCCATGTGCCAGTCATCAAACCTTTGTCAAAATAACCGATGGTCATGGTTCTGCCGTTTTCGAACCATTGGGTGAATTCGCCTTGTTCAAAGTTGTTTTCAAAATTTCCTTCGTGTTCTTTCTGACCGTTTTCGTAGTAGAATGTCCACGTTCCTGTTTTCATATCGTTTTGATAATCACCTTCTTTCCATACGGAACCATCGGCATAATACCACGTCCAGTGACCTGTTTTCTTGCCAGCCGAGAATTTTCCTGTGTTGCCGACCTTCCCGTTGTCGTGACGGTAATAGGTCCAAGTGCCATCTGGTAAATCATTCACGAAACTACCTTCTATGTCAATTTTATTGTCAGACAACCACCATTTTGCGCTACCATTTTTTACATTGTTTTTGTATTCAATAGCTGATACCTTTTGTTTACCATCCTCAGTCCAAACTTCTTGTAAACCATCAAGTTGGCCATCTTCGTAGTGGTTTTTGCGGGTGATGTTTCCGTTGGTGTTCCAAATTGTCCAGTCACCCGATTTTTTTTCATTTTTATAGAAACCTTTTTGGTGGATTTTTCCGTCTTCGTAGTAGCTTTCGTATGTGCCGTTGGTCATACTGATTTGTTCCTTAACTTTTCCGTTTGAATAATATTCAATCCAGTTTCCAACTTTTTCGCCTTGGTGATAGTTGCCTTTAGACTTAATTTTATTGTTTTCGAAATATGAAATCCATTCATTTTCTTTTAAACCGTTTTTGATTAAACCTTGAGTTTTTACGTTGCCGTTCCCCCATGTTTCCTGATACATACCATCGCCGTTTGCCACAGTGCATCCGCCACGGATGTAGCAGTGGTTCCAAATCAGCACAGTGTCACCTTTGTAGATGTATTCTTTTTTCAGCATCCCTTGTGGATAATAATATTTCCACGATGAATCTTGTTTGTTGCGTTTATAGTACCCTTCCACCATTTTTGTGCCTTCCTCGTTCCATTCCGTGTATGGACCCGACAATTCGTTCAGCACGTAGGTGGCTTCTTGGATTTTTATACCATTTTTATATATACAGTTTTTCCCGTTGAGGCGACCACGCAGAAATGTGGATTCCTGAATTTTGTTGCCCAATGAGTCCCAATATGTCCATAACCCTTGTTCGGTTCCGTCCAACCAAGCTCCTTTGCACTGAATTTTTCCATTTTTCCAATAATACGTGGAATCTTGTGCAAAAAGTTGTATTCCACAAAGAATAAATGTTGTTGCAATACAAGCAATTTTTTTCATATCGTTTATTTTAAGAAGTTGTAAATCAATATTTTAATACATTAAAGCATTCGTTAGAAAACATTCACAAAATAAATAAGTTTTTCAAATTGAAAAAAGGTTTGGCAATGAAGTTCTTAACACGAAATGAAACGTTTTGTCGTGAGCAGTCAAAAATCAGATTACATTTCTGTTATTTTGTTAGCACGCCTTTCCGACTGAGCCGAGAGGCGTCAAAAAAATCAATGGAGTGAAGCGTTAAAAATGAGTTGGTGCCTTAAAACGACAATCTTTATTATACGATAATGTGGCACTTCAACTCATTTAGCGGAACGCAGTTGATTTTTAGCCGAGCGGGTCCGTCGGCGGCCTTTCTTTGGGTTCCGTTTCTTTCGCCGCCGAAAGAAATGGAACGGAATATAACACAGGTTTTGCAAGAATAAAATGGATAATTCCGAAAAAGCATATTCTGTGTTTTTTCTATCTTTGTCGTATAAATTCAACACAAAATTATGAATCGGAATAATAAATGTTTGATACTGTTTTGTTTATCAATGGTGATTTTTGCCACTTGCGATATGGAACAGGACATCACAAAAGATGATGAAAAAAAGAATAACCGTAAGAAAGATGGTCCACAGGTGGAAATAATTGATGGCGCAGTGCAAGCTTCATTTTCGGTTTCCGCCGATAAACAAGTATATTTTTCGCAGGGTAATTTGCAATATCAGGCAAGCACGAATACGTGGCGGTTTGCTGAAAATCAGTGGGATTATGTCGGTACGCAGATTCGCTCCCAATATGGCGGTTCTGTTAGCGGAACGGTTGAAAACGGCGATAATTCCTATATTTCAAAAGATTATGATGGCTGGATTGACTTATTCGGTTGGGGTACAAGTGGTTGGGAAGGCGGCGTGGATAGTTGCCAGCCATATTCCATAAGCTATAAGTATTTTGACTATATTGTTGGTGGTTCCGAAGGGAACAATCTTACTGGTGAATTTGCCAATGCTGATTGGGGCGTGTATAATGCCATTACAAATGGAGGAAATAAAGCAGGGCTGTGGAGAACCCTTAGCAGGGATGAATGGAATTATGTGATATTTGAACGTCCTCGTGCCGATAGCCTTTGTTCTGCTGCGGTTGTTAATGGCGTTCATGGGTTGGTGCTTCTTCCCGATGATTGGCAAAAACCGTGGTATGTGTTGTTTACTCCACATCATCCTAATTGGTGCAGTAACGATTGTAACCAATATGGCATCTATGACTGGGAAGATATGCAAGCGACGGGAGCTATATTCCTCCCTGTTACAGGATTGCGCAACAAGAAAGATGTGCAACGTGCAGGAGATGCTTGTTACTATTGGACAACTACGGCATCATCGCTGTCTGGGCAATGCTGCGCATTGTATGTCTTTTCCGATGAAATCCATACGGATTATACATTCGGGCGTGGGTCTGGTTTGTCGGTCCGCCTTGTGCAAGACGTACAATAGGGTAGAATGATAAAAACTCTGATTTATTATACAACTGCATAGGGTAAATGCAAAAGTTTTTGTCTTAACATAGAACTCAAGTTAAAGACTATAAAACAATGAAGAAACTACTCTTATTGATCTGTCTTTGTTTATGTGTACAAATTGGTTATGCACAGACAACTCATGAAAGGAAATTATACACTGTGGCAAATACTTGTACATCAACATCGTATCCTCAATCAAAACATGAACAACAAAAGTATTTTTCATTAGCATATTTTAAAAACGATACTATTTATATAATTTTTTCAGAACTTTGTTGTTACATGGATGTTTGTCTTGTGGCAACAATCGATGACAATCATATAACTTTTTCTTCATACGAGCTTGAAAATGACGACTATAGAGGTTCTGGTACAATAACAGATGATTATCTTTCCATTGATTACACTATTTCTTATGGTTATTCTCAAGAAATTTCTGAAACATGCCACATGGAATCCATACCAGATAAGTCATCTGCTTTTATGATTGAAAAATCTTTGTCAAATTTTCCTAACCCCGTAAAAAACAAACTAACTTTATCCTTGCCCAAAGCAGAAAACGAAATCAAAATTTTCGACCTGCAAGGCAAATTGTTGTTGCAACAGAATGTCGGTTTTTCATCAGAAATAAATGTTTCTATGTTGCCAACGGGAATGTATGTTTTGGTAGTTAATGGAGAGTCGTATAAATTTGTGAAAGAATAAAGAATCGTTCTTCTTTGTTTCACTAAACACGTTCCCAATCAGTAGGGACGCATTGAATGCGTCTGTAAATTTCGTTTGAAAAAACAAGGACGCACGCAGTGCGTCCCT
>JAEEGL014384706.1_pt1 | contig 13322 bp, 10 predicted proteins | sample 9134231 | NCBI WGS metagenome assembly JAEEGL01 (sample SAMN16246548, study PRJNA631951) | gut metagenome | biome: gut microbiome; feature: rumen; material: fiber-attached | host: Bos | place: Iran: Karaj | collected 2018-10 | reverse complement strand
CTCCGAACAGCCGCGGAGAGATCTCGCCGATGGTAAAATCCGGATGGATGGTGATCTTTGCTTGCTTCATGGTTGGATCATCCTTTCTTGTAAGGTTGTCTGCATTTTACCACGATATGCACAAAAGCAAAAGGATTTTCCATTGATTTTATATAAAGTGTTTACTATAATCTAAAAATAACAAAGAAGTACAAAAAGGGAGGCACCATCTTGTTTGAAGAAGCGGTTTATGATCTGACAAGACTTGGTTATGGACGACGCGGTACGTTCTGCTATCTGGCGGCCTGGGAAGAAAATGATGCGACCAGGCTGTATGTCTGCACGCTGTACGCCGCGACCGACAACGGCCAGCATCCGCGCAGAGGCCGACTGTTTCCGGTGGAACTGGAGCGCGATGGCGAAACGGTCCCCTACAAGGCAACAGGAACGCCGACCTGCGTAACACTGACGTATGAAGGCGGTTCTGCCCGCCTGTGCCTGCAGGAGGGCAGCATCCTGCGGATGGAAGCGGACCACGTGGAGGTCGTCTTCCGGCCGGTGCTCCGTCAGCATGAGATCGCCAAATCCCGCGGCGACGGCAGCTGGGAAGTGGCCATGGCACCCTTACCGAAGCTTTTGTTCTGTCCGGTCATCGGTTCGATGGAAGTGCAGACCGGCTTCGACGTCATCACCAGTCTGCCGGAAGATACGGAGCTTAGGTTCCTGCCGGACGCAACCGGTCATGTGGATCTGGTGATGCACATGTATCGTTCCAATGCCTGGCGTTTGAAGCAGTATCCGCCTTTTGCGGACTGCATCCGCTCCATCGAAGAAGAATTCGGCACCTATCTGGAGACCGCGCCGCAGATGTCGGAGGAATTCCGTGTCCCCCGCATCATCAATGCGTACATCGTCTGGTCGCACATCATGGTGATCGACGATATCGACATCATTTACATGAACAAGGGCGTCCATCGCTGCACGTCCAGCTGGCAGCAGTGCTACCACGCCATGGGTCAATATCGTGATCCGCGCTACGCATGGGAACTGATGCTGGGTATTTTCCAGTATCAGGATGAGTATGGTATGCTGCCGGAGATCCTGACGGATGCGGCGCAGAACTTCAATGGTGTCAAGCCGCCGTTCTACGGTGTGGCCATGGAGTTCCTGCAGGAATTCACAGACTTCTCCTTCGTGCCGCGCAAGGAACTGTTGCGGCTGTATATCGGACTTTCCGAGTACGTGTACTGGTGGCTGACCTACCGCGACACCGATCAGGACGGCATCGCGTCTTACGATTCGGCGGATGAATCCGGGTGGGACGACTGTTCCTTCTTCAAGGACGGCGTGCCCGCTTCGTCTCCGGATCTGGCCGCCTATCTGGTGCTGGCCATGGAGCATCTGGCGAAGATCGCCTCCCGACTGGGCAAATACTATGAAGAGCGCGAATGGAAGCGGCGGGCAGCAGCGATGATGGAGATCGTGGTCAAGGAGTTCTGGAACGGGAAGCAGTTCATATCCCGTCTGGCGGATGGTACACCGGTGGAAGCCGGCACCTTGATCGCTTTCGTACCGCTTATCCTGGGGCACCGACTGCCACAGGAAGTCATCGATACGATGGCGGAGGCGCTGGCGGAAGAGGGCAAGTGGCTGAGCCCCTATGGTCTGGCCGGGGAGCGCATGGACAGCAGTCATTATCATGATGGCGGCTGTTGGTCTGCCGGGTCGATCCTGGGACCGGCTCAGTTGCTGGTCTGTCTGGGACTGCGGGCGGCCGGCAAGGAAGCACTGGCCAAAGAGATCGCGCTCCGGTATCTGCGGGCATTGGTCAAAGAGGAATATCCAATGATCATCAATCCGAAGACAGGGCTGGATATCAGCGAGACGCGCTGGGGTGCGACCTATCCCAACCGCATGGCATGGACGGCGGTCGGTTTCTTGATCCTGGGGTCATTGTTCTCATAAGTCATCAAGGAGGATACAACGATGATATTGGAAATCGTCGGATATATCGGATCGGCACTGGTCGTCATCTCCATGCTCATGTCTTCGATCGTCAAACTGCGCGTGATCAATACGGTCGGCAGCATCATCTCCGGGGTGTACGCCGTGCTGTGCGGCGCACTGCCGCTGGCATTGATGAATGCCTGCCTGATCACGATCAATCTGATCAACCTATGGAAGCTGTCAAAGAAGCAGCAGGAGGTCTTCGATCTTGTCAAGGTCGAGGGGAAAGACGTGATGCTGAAACATTTCCTGGATCATTACAAAGAAGATATCCTGAAGTATTTTCCGGGGCTCGATCCGGAACACAGCAGCGCGTGCACCGCATATATCGTGACCAGGGACGCGGCTCCGGTCGGTATCCTGCTGGGCGAGCAGCAGGGCGATGCATTGGACGTCCTCATCGACTATTCTACGCCGACGTACCGGGACTGCTCCGTCGGCAGATATCTGTACGGGCAGCTGCCGTCGCAGGGCATCCATACACTGCGGTTTGCAGGTGCCGTGTCAGAAGGACATGAACCGTATCTGAAAAAGATGGGCTTCGTACAGGAGGGAGCACAATGGATCCTGCAGCTGTAAAACATAAGGTGGCGGTCGTGACCGGCGGCGGCCATGGCATCGGATCATGCGTAGCGCAGGAATTCCGCAAGATCGGCGTCACGGTCTACGTGATCGACAAGAACGAGGGGGATTGGTTCGTCGGCGACGTGGGAGATCGGAACACGCTGGAAGCCTTTGTGCAATACGTGATGGAGCGTGAAGATCATATTGACTATCTGATCAATAATACGCCGCCGTTGATGCGGGGGATCGACACATGCAGTTATGAGGATTTCCAATATGCGCTGTCGGTCGGGGTGACCGCACCGTTCTACCTGTCGAAGCTCTTATTGCCCTACTTCGAGGAAGGAGGCTCCATCATCAATATCTCTTCGTCCCGCGACCGCATGAGCCAGCCGCAGACGGAGAGCTACACTGCTGCCAAGGGCGGGATCTCGGCGCTGACGCACGCTATGGCGGTGAGCCTGGGACCGAAGATCCGTGTCAACTCCATCTCGCCGGGATGGATCGACACTGAATATACAGTCTATGAAGGACCGGACGCAGACCAGCAGCCGGTGGGCCGTGTCGGGAACCCACGGGACATTGCGCACATGGTACTGTTCCTGTGTTCGGATAAGGCTGGTTTTATCACCGGTGAAAATGTATGTATCGACGGCGGCATGACAAAGCTGATGATCTATCATGGAGATCATGGCTGGTGGAAGGAGTAAAGAATGTATACGCCAGATGAAAAACGTTATGAGAAGATACCGTACCGTCGCTGCGGCAAAAGCGGTCTGATGCTGCCTGCGATCTCGTTAGGCCTGTGGCATAATTTCGGAAACATCACCCCGCTGGAGACCCAGCAGAACTTGCTCAGGACCGCGTTCGACAACGGGATCACTCATTTCGACATCGCTAACAATTACGGGCCTCCCTATGGTGAGGCAGAACGCAACTTCGGCATCCTCTTTGCCCGCGACTGGAAACCGCTGCGGGATGAGCTGATCATTTCGAGTAAAGCCGGTTACGACATGTGGCCCGGTCCGTACGGTGACCATGGCAGCCGCAAGTATCTGATGGCCAGCATCGATCAAAGCCTGAAGCGCACGGGCTTGGACTATTTCGATATCTTCTATCATCATCGTCCGGATCCGGATACGCCGATCGAGGAGACGATGGGCGCTTTATATGATATCGTCAAGAGCGGTAAAGCCTTATACGTCGGCATCTCCAACTACAATGCGGAGCAGACCCGTGTCGCAGCGGAGACGTTGGAATCCATGGGCATGCATCTGCTGATTCATCAGCCCAACTACTCTATGCTGAACCGTTCCATCGAGCAGGGGCTGACCGACGTGCTGGAGGAGAAAGGCGTCGGCTGCATCGCCTTCGGTCCTTTGGCCGGCGGCCGTCTGACGGATCGTTATCTGAACGGTATCCCGGCAGATTCTCGCGCCGGCCATGATCCGCGATATCTGCGGCCGGAATATATCACGGACGAGCTGCTGGAGAAGGTGCGTGCGTTGAACGCGATCGCCATGGGACGCGGCCAGACGATGGCCCAGATGGCCTTGTCCTGGACCCTGCGCCTGCCGCAGGTGACCACCGCTTTGATCGGCGCCAGCCGTCCGCAGCAGATCATCGAAAACGTCAAAGCGCTGGACAACCTGGAATTCACGCAGGATGAGCTCCGGACGATCGATGAGATACTGTAAGCATGCCTGCAGGATCAGAAGAGACACAGGGCATACAAGCACCATACCCGCAGATCTCTTGAGTTCTTTTATTCTACATGTACACTGAACCTGCCGAATCTAAGTTTTGATAGATCCTACAGGTACAATTACCTATAAAATCATAATTAAAATCATTAAAACAGGGTTTTCTCCAAATCATATGGAGAAAACCCTGCTTTTTCGTGGAGAAAAAGGTTCTAATACCTGCAGGAATCGAGCAAGATCATATTCTGCAGGTCATGCGTACATGTAGAACAAAACAGACACCGAATCCTGCAGGTCGTGCGTACATGTAGACCAAAGCAAATGCCGAATCCTGCAGGTCGTGCGTACATGTAGACCAAAGCAAACACCGAATCCTGCAGGCCAGGCGCACATAAAGAAGCAGAGCTCCGCAGAATCAGAATCAGGAAAGACCCTCTGGCAAAAGAGAATACTGCCGGATCAGGATCTGGACCAGTTCTTCCGGGGATTCAACACAGCCGTTGTCCAGCCAAAGTTGAAGGATCGCCGTAAGGCCGTGGACAAAGAAAGCGCCAGCATACGTCATTTCCTGCTCGTTTTCGAAACCGAACTGGTGGTAATCCAGGTGCGCGGTGCGTTCGTTCAGCATATCCCATGCGATGCCGATGATGCCGGATTGGTGCATCTCATGGAAATAGAGCTGGTAAAACTGGCGGTATTCTTTCACGAAGCGGAACACCTGCTCGAACAATTTCGTGATAGAACCGGTCTGGTCGAGCGTATCCAGAAGCGACGTTGTGAGCATCTCACTCATCCGACGTTCTACCTTCTCGACGACATCGTAGACGTCCCGATAATGTGCGTAGAAAGTGGATCGGTTGATGTTTACAGCTTCGCAGACAGAACGGACGGTGATGCGGGAGATCGGTCTGTGGTGTTCTTCGATCTGCCGATGCACCTCGCGGATGATCTTCTCATCGGTGGAGCGGGACAGTTGATTGTTTTTGGTATTCATATGAAAGACTCTTTTCCTTATTAATCCAACACATATTGTGATATTGATGGTTGTCAACATGCTTTATAAGCATTATACTATAAGTGCAAAAACAAAACAAGTGTTGGAATTATAAACATAACTGGAGGAATATATGAAAAACGAAAGAATGCTCAAGGAGGCTCCGGTGTGGAAACTGCTCTGTTCCATGAGCCTTCCGATGATCCTGATCATGCTGGTCCAGGTGCTGTACAACATGGCGGACGTGTTCTTCATGGGCCGCAGCGGTTCTTATATGCAGGTCGCTGCGATTTCGCTGGCGGCCCCTATCTTCTCTGTCATATCGGCCTTCAACACATTGATCGGTTTTGGCGGCTGTACCGCCGTTTCCATGGCGCTGGGCCGCGGAGATACACAAAAAGGGAAGCAGTATGCTTCCTTCGTGCTGTGGAGCGGACTTGCTTCGGGTGTTCTGGTCGGCGCTGTGATCCTGGCAGGAATGAAGCCGATCGTAAGTCTGCTGGGTGCGAACGCGGAAACGGCCGGGTTCACAGCGGATTACCTGCGGATCCTGGCTATCGGCGCACCGGTCTCCATCGCGAGCGGTGCGCTGGGCAATACCCTGCGTGCGGATGGTGAAAGCAAAGGTGCTGTGGTGGCAATGATGCTCGGGACCGTGGCCAATATCATCCTTGATCCGATCCTGATCTCCGGTTTAGGACTGGGTATCCGCGGGGCAGCGTATGCGACCGTGATCGGCAATGCGATCAGTTTCGTCGCCATGGTGCGGGAAGTCCGTAAAAACCCGTTTTTCTCTTCTTCTTTGAAGGACCTGAAACTGAGTTCCTGGAAGATCCTGGGTTATGGCGTCCCCATGGCGGCCGGTACGCTGTTGATGAGCCTTTCCTCAGTTTTCTCCAATCGGATGCTGGTAGCTTTCGGCAATGATGCCGTCGCCGCCCATGGTGTGGCCGGTAAAGCCGGCATGCTGATCACCATGATGATCATGGGCATCTGCATGGGGGTCCAGCCCGCCATTAGCTTCAATTATGGCGCAGGCGACCGCAAGCGTGTCTACCGGATCGTGGTCGGTGTCGGACTTTTCTCCGTCCTTTTCGGCACGGTGCTGGCAGCTGGGATCTTCCTTATGAGGCAAGGGTTCGTCGGTGCCTTCGTAGAGGACCCGGAGGTCGTCGGTCTGGGGGTCCGCATGGTGACGGCCGGTCTCATCGGTGTGCCGCTGTTCGGGGTCTACCAGATCACCAGCGTGTACCTGCAGGGCACGGGCAAAGTATCCTACGCGACGGTCACCTCCCTGCTGCGTCAGGGCATCATCCTGGTGCCGGTGCTGGTGATCATGACGAACCTGTTCGGCTTGACGGGGTTCATCTACAGTGCGGTCATCGCGGACGTGATCTCCACGGGGCTCGGCTTCTGCCTGGCGTTCAGGTGGAAACAGGAACAGGAAAAAGGAAAGAAAAAGCCCCTACCGCGACCAGTCGCAGTAAAGGCTTGATGGTGTAATAGATTCAGAACGGATGATACGTGTCATAGATGCGGTTCATCCGTTTTCTTTCTTCTAAAGGAAGTTTTTCGATATCCGCGATCTCATGGAGGCCGAAGGTGTCTTCAAAACGAGAGGCCGGGTCGACCTCGACATAGTTGCACCAGGGCAGCCAATGATAATTGCCCAGATACCGCTGGTCGGAGAAGGAGCCGCCCTCGTTGATTATGCCGATGTACTTATAACCGGTGGCACCGTCCACGTCGTTGGCCTGCTTGCAGTTCTTGTTCAGGAACTCGGCAAAATCACAGTAGTGATCGTCGCCGGTCAGCAGGTACAGGCGGTAATAAACGTAGCTGCAGGCGGCCATGTAGCAGTCGCCGCCGTTCGCGCCGACCGTGACCTGGCTGGCCCCGGTGATGTGGCTGCGCTGGAACGGATGCTTGTACGGAAATTCGACCGGGAAATCGGCCACATAGGTGAAGGTCTCTACATAATCGGCGGCGCCGCAGGCGGCTTCCAGCCATTTCGGATCCTCCGTGGCATCGTACAGCGCCAGGAAGGCGAACAGGCAGTAGATGCCAGATTCCTTGTCCATGACATCGCTTTGGTCACAGGTGCCGCCGCGATACTCGAAGCCCAGATATTCATGCTCGAAGGCCCACTCGCCGGCTTTGACCGCGGTCTTGAGGTATGTTTCGTTGCCGGTCACCAGGTACATCTGGACCAGGAAGCGGATGACCGTGGGCGTGCTGGCCTTGGAATCCATGCAAGGTGTCTGGTCATAATGATAGGCACGGAACCAGCTGCCGTCCTCGTTCTGTTTACCGACCAGCCAGTCGGCGGTGCTGACACAGTATTCCAGCCATTCGGGATGATCCACGCCGCGTTTTTTCTCGAAGACATAGGCATCCAGGATGGCTTCTAGACCATCGGCGATCTCACGGATCCAGTGGGGCTGCGGTTCAAACTGATGCGCTGACAGGTGCACCCAGATCTTGGGTACACCATGTTCGGTCATGGTCTCGTGCGTCCAGTAGTTCAGGATGCCGAGGCCTTTTTCTATGGCTTCTTCATCATGTTGATTGACGCCCCAGCGCAGCAGCTGGTAACCGATGCCGGCCTGCTGGCCCACGAAGCCGATCTCCGCAGAGAAGGATTGGGGGTCGAAATCCGGCAGCTGGGCTACGAAGGGGGTACCATACGCCGTCCCGAACTGCTTGGTGATGGTTTTGAAGAACTTCATGATATTGTTGAACAGGAGCTCGTTATCGACCTCGAACAGACGATCTTTCAGACGGTCATAGGCGCTGCGCCAGGTGGCTTTCATCATTTCGCGGAAATTATCGAAACGGTCCATCTGAACGGCGACGGCATAGGACTGGGAGAAGCCTTCCCGCATGGGATGTACCCAGGTGATGTTGCGCAGCGGCTGTTCGGCCTGCCAGGGGCCGCGGCCCGGTACCGGCTGCTGACCGTTTTCCGCCGGGTAGATATAGTCGATGGCCACACCGTCACACTGGGTCTCAGGCAGCGGCACGGTCATGCGGTGTCCATAGTAGGTGTAGACCTGTGCGTTCGACGTGGCCTTGCTCACACCGAAAGAGCCGATCGTCATCTTGGCGTCGACGTAGGAGTAGTTTTCGTTGGAGGTACGGTCGGTGGAGCACAGGGTCATGCAGGGCGCCCAGCGCGACAGGGCGATGGCCTCGCCGCTCTCCTTGTTCTGCATGGCGAACATGGGGATGCCGGAATAGGTCTCCTTGCGATAGTAATACTCCAGGTCCATGTTCTTGCCCAAGCAGTAAAAAGCGGCATAGCGGTTGTCCAGATACCATTGGCCGGGTGAGAAGTAGTCGTAGTCCCGCAGTTCATCGGAAGCCGCCTGGTAGAAGAAGATCTTGGTCTGGAACCCTAAGTCTTTCTCATCGGCTTTCTCTACGATGGTCTTACGGGCGATCTTGAGGACTTCGCCTTCGATGGACCAGCGGTCCTTGATGAAGAGGACCGAACCGTTATCCGTAATAAAGCGGCCTTCCGCCTTGACGGAGCCATCCGTCTGCGGCAGGAACGCTTCATAGGGCACATCGCGGAACCGCTGGATCCCGCCGTAATCCTTCACGGAAACATAAATCGGGCGATGGTTGAAGTAGAGCAACGAATCGTTTTTCAGGACTTCCAGTCCACCATTTTCGAACAGGATCTGATATTCTTTGAGTTGTAGTGATAACATTTTGACCCTCCTTTAAACGACTGATATACAGGGTACATTTATGGCATCAATATAGCAAAGAAAGGAAGAGCCGTCAAACCCTAAGAAAGGAATAGATGGAATTGACAAGTTAGGGTACGTTTTAGTCTATTTTATGCCATTAACTTATAAAAATAGTATAAAATGAAAATTGACAAAAGAATATTAAGAGATGTAAAATGACATATAATTTGTAGAATATTCAGTTCTATCAGCACCACCTTACAATGACAGGGCATAAGCATTGGCAAAGCAAAAGGAGCATACATGACAGAACAATCTCCGATCGTGCCAAACGAAGAGCAAGCAAATGCGGATCAGCTTCGGGAGGAGATCGTCCGGCTGCAGGAAGAACTCCATAAGACCAAGAAAAAAACTTTTGGACGCATGCTGCGCATTACGATAGACATATTGGTCACGGTGGCAGCTGTGGTGGTCCTGATCTCGGTCCTGGCTTTTCCCGTGCTCCGGGTGTACGGAACCGCTATGACCCCAAATCTGTCCAATGGAGATATCGTGATTTCCGTTAAGAGCAGTCCAGTGGAAACGGGAGATATCATCGCGTTTTATTACAATAACAAGATCCTGATCAAACGGGTCATAGCTCAGGCCGGAGACTGGGTGGATATTTCGGAAGATGGTACAGTGTACGTCAACAATGTCGCCCTCGACGAACCGTATGTTTCGGATCAGGCTCTTGGAAGCTGCAACATCGAGCTTCCATACCAGGTACCCGATTCCAGAGTATTTGTTATGGGAGACGACCGATCGGTATCGCTGGATTCCCGCAGTACGGAAGTGGGCTGTGCGGCAGAGGAACAGGTCGTAGGAAAGGTCATATTCTGTGTCTGGCCAATCGATCATTTTGGTCCGGTCAGGTGACCTGCCGGGCTAGGAAATATAACCAGCTATGGTTGAAATAGTGAAGCAAATATCCTTCAGGGGCTTGAAAACAAGAAGAAGACCATGAAGGACAAGGAAAAAGAAGGGGAAAGAGACCATGAAGAGAATGAGAAAAATCTTCTCGCTGTTCATCGTTATGGTGATGTTGGGGCTGAGCGTAAATGTGTTTGCGGAAGAACACACAGTATCCACGAACAGTGATTCGCACACCTATCAGATCTATCAGATCTTCACCGGTACCTATGATGCAAACAGCGGTCAGCTGCAGGATCTCAAGTATGGAACAAACGCGAACACAGGAACGGTGGGCGAATCTGTTTCTGCTACGGACATGGCGGCTCTTGCAGCGATCGAAGATAAGTTGTACGCAAACGATCAGGAAAAAATCGCGGATCTTTTGCCATTCGTCAAGTTGACAGAGGCTCCGGTTGCCGAAATCGGAAAAGGGAAAGAGGCTTCCGCTTCCCTCGAGGAAGGCTACTATATCATCAAGGATACGGACGATTCTTTGGAGGATCCGGAAACCTATACCTTGTACCTGTTCAAGGTGCTCAACGATGATCTTGTGATCCAGCCGAAATCCGGAACGACTACGGTCAGCAAGACCGTTACAGAGACCGCGGATGCAACGGGAACAACATCTGCAGGCCAAAAGGGTGTCGATTATGATGAAGGAGACAGCATTCCTTACAGCATCGATATCACCCTTGCGGAGAATGTGACAAGCTATAAAACCTACACGGTAACGCTTACGGATACATTATCTGACGGCCTGACGCCTCCGGCGGAGGACGAGATCACGGTCACCTTAAAGGATAAAGATGGAAATGAACTGACGGATGACAAATATGGTACACCGACGGTAGAAATCGACGGACAGGAGATCACCGTTACTTATACCATCAGTTGTGGTGCAGATGAGGCGGCGCTTGGCGACGAGTTTGCTGCATTGAATGGAGCGGTCATCAATGTATCCTACAGTGCGGTCCTCAATAGCGAAGCGGTGGCTGGCAGTGCCGGAAATGCGAATACGTACAGTATCACGTACACCAACAATCCGAACGGTAACGATACCGGGACTACCCCGGACAGCGCTGTTTACGTATATTCCTATGATCTGGAGATCAATAAGGTCGACGGAAACGAAGAACCTTTGGAAGGCGCCGTCTTCACCCTGTATAAAGAAGTGACTGAAGATCATGCAGCTGCAGAGACAGGCGAGGATATCAAGGCTGGCCTGGATCAGAAGGTAGATGCAAGCAAGCTTCAGGATGACAAGTATTACGTGGCTGTTGAAATGGAAGAAAATGTTGTGACCGATGCCGTAACGCACAAAACGGCAACCAGCATCGACGCCGGAAACTATGTACTGATCGAGACCACGGTTCCGGCTGGTTATAATGCATACGCTGGTGAGGAAATAGCGATCACATCCACCATTGACGCAGAAACGGGAGAACTGACCGGTTTGACGGTGACTCCGGACACGTTGAACGTTGGATCCGATAAAGCAGTCATTACCGGAACGGTCGAGAACAACTCCGGTACTGAACTTCCTTCCACCGGTGGTGCAGGAACAACGCTTTTCTACGTGATCGGTGCGATCCTCGTGATCGGTGCGGGTGTGCTCCTGATCGCGCGACGCCGTACGGATACGAAATAAGCAGTAAGGCTCATATAGTTACTAGGAGAAGATGCGGATGGCAGCTAAATGGAGACAGGCACTGAAACGACCTTTGGCTTCAGTGTTGGCAGTCCTGTGCTTGACGTGGGTCATTCCCGTGATGCATTCACATGCTATGGAAATGAGCCCCGGGTCTTTAGTTGTAGAAATCGCATCGGGTCAGTCTGAGTGGCAGGAAGATATCGAAGCTGCCGGGGCTGTTCTGGATCTGTATCAAATCGCAAAAGCAGAGAATTACACACCTGCTGATGCAGGATTCAGATTTGTTCTCAATGATGCATTCTCCCGTGTGGATCTGGATGAAGAAGCATATGCGATCGCAGCTGACGCCGCGGAAATCGCCAAGGGCAGCGTAGATCCGGTGGTTTCCGGAAAGAAGCTGGAAGAAACAGTTTCGGTGGACCCCGGCCTGTACCTGTTGGTGGTCCATGGAAACGATCCGTTAAACAAGAGCGATTATTTCCGGGCAGGAGAGGACGGCATCTATACCGTTGTCAGCGGAGAGAAAAATGAGTATCGCTTTGCACCGCAGTTGATCTCTATTCCAACCAAAGAAGGAAGCGATACACCCACTACGGCAGATACGAGCGAGTGGGTCGGAACGGAAGACAATCCTCTGACAGTCTTTCTGAAGGTCAGTATTCCGCCATTGCCATGCCACCTGGATCCACCCGTGAAAAAGGTCGTTAGGGGAGATTCGGCACCGAAAGATGACGTCTATACCTTTGTTATGATCCCCGAGGACCCGAAGGCGCCGATGCCGGAAAATGACGAAGCCAGAAAAGGTTCCAATGGTTCCTTGTTCGTTGACCACACTGGCCCCGGCGAGTTTGAATTCGGCCGGATGACCTTTGACGAGAATGATGTTGGAGAAACATATGTTTATAAGATCAGCGAAGTCAAAGGTAAGGATCCTCACTATACATATGACGTTCAGATCTATACTTTGACCGTCGTGGTAACGATGGAGGAGCGTCAGGTCGTGATCGACGCGACGTATACTGATGCGAACGACAAAGAAATAGAAACGGCCACATTCGAGTTTACGAACGTATATGAAAAAGAAAAGAAAACACCTTCCCCACGTCCGAAAACAGGGGATGGCTCAAAGACGACCCAATGGGCAGGACTTATGCTGATCTCACTTGCGGGCTTGATCGCCACCATAACCATGGCAAGAAAAGAAAGCAAGAATCAGAACACTGATATGTAAGGACCGAAATAATAGACCCCGGGATCCGGTATGGATCCCGGGGTTCTTGTATGGTCAGACGGTATTCGATAATTTCCCTTTGAAGTATTAGGCTGTAATCATTTGCAGAATATGATATAATCATGATCAGAGAATAAAAACAGAAAGGTCTGTTTCCATGAGCATATTTCACGATAAAGCAGTTGCCTGCAGAAACTCTGCGACGCAGCATTACAATTGCGCGCAGGCGGCGGTCGTACCCTTTGCGGAAGCGGCCGGCATCGATGAAGAGACTGCAATGCGGTTCGCGGCCGGTTTCGGTGGCGGTATGAAGCGAGCCTCGGTCTGCGGCGCCGTGACCGGCGGACTGATGGCGCTGGGACTGTTCGGTATCGATGACCCGAAAACCTTAGGGGAGTTCCATCGCCGCATCAAGGAGAACCACGAAGGATATCTGGAGTGTGCGGACCTGCTGCGCATCAATGCAGCTGCCGGCAGGGAGAAGAAGCCTCATTGCGATGCCATGGTGTATGAAAGCGTCGCTTTGGTGGAAGAGATCTTG
>JAEEGL014189816.1_pt1 | contig 13322 bp, 6 predicted proteins | sample 9134231 | NCBI WGS metagenome assembly JAEEGL01 (sample SAMN16246548, study PRJNA631951) | gut metagenome | biome: gut microbiome; feature: rumen; material: fiber-attached | host: Bos | place: Iran: Karaj | collected 2018-10 | reverse complement strand
CTCTTTTCCTAACCTCTCTACAAGTCTTTTGAAAGTATCAATGCGCTCTGCCAAAGGTCGCACATTCTTTTCCAGCCCATCATCCTCATAGTCATTCAGCGTATATTGGATATAGCAATCTATATTACGTTTATCGATTTCATCCAGATGCTCCAGCAGAGGCTTGGGATTCTTCGACCAGAAGACAAGAAACCGTGTATCCTGATACGACACATACCCCTTCTTGTTATTGAAAGGATTAATCCAAGCTGAATACCCCTTTTGCAGCCGATAGAAGAACCAGTCGGCATAAAACGCCGGAATATCCGTCGCCCGACTCGCCGACACAATCACAGGATGCATAGTCGTCTCCACCACGCTCCCGTCATCAAGGGTGATTGAAACAATTTTACTCATTATCAATCAAACTTAGGTTAAAATTGGGCATATCCAATTAGGTGACACCATTCTTTACCTCCAATAGTGACACCTTCGCTTGAATCGTCCACTTCGGAATTGGGAAGCTTGTTGAAGAAACTACTCATCCGTTCACCCTCATGGTCTATCTTTGTCGTGCCTGGATGGGTGGCAAGGACGTAATGTACTGTTGAGGTTTCGTCTCCACTATGCATTATTGACTGAGATAACTTTTCCAAATCAATTGTTGGAATGTCCAATATGTTGGAAAACAGGTGAACTACTGATGGGTATTCTATTGGTGGGTGAAGAAAATCTCTTTTTATACTGGGCATATATGCTTCTACGGAGACAATAATGCAATCAGAGTTTAAATCATATTTCTTACGTATTGTTTCGTATACCCTGCGCACATATTCTTTTGCAAGTTCCAAAATAAAAGGACTATAGTCAATGAGTGTTATTTTCTTTAATCGAGCAAACTTTTCGAATGTGAGGTGTTCCATCATACTGATTGTTGCAAGGCCTTGGCCACATCCATAATCAAATACTTCGAAGTCCTCGTCATCTAGTTTTAATCGATTAATGTAACTCTTGAATAGTAGATTAAGTTTTTTCATGTGAGACTCTCCGTAAGCGGCAAGATAGCAACATGCTTCTATATCGTTTGTTATTTTACCTCGCCCGTTTCGTTTGATATATTGTTTGTAGTCATCCCATTCATTCAATCCTTCATCAGACAGTCTTTTTTCGGCATCATTTATCATCATCTGCATGGAAAGCGGCTGGATGTTTGTAAATGTTTCGTCTCTAATTCTTTGTATTTGGGTTCTTGCGTTTGTGCTCCCCTGATCTGCAGCCTTGCGGAACCACATCAACGCCTCCTCGTTGTCTTGCTTCACACCTCTGCCGTTCATATAGAGAAAACCAAGTTTTATTTGTGCATTGATGTTTCCCTGTACAGCTGCTTTTCGGTACCATTTTAATGCATCCTCATAGTCCTGCACCACCCCATCGCCTTCTATGAAATGTTGACCAAGTCTGTATTGGGCATCGGCATATCCATGTTCTGCTGCTTTAAGAAGCCATTTAACTGCTTCCTTGCTGTTATTAAGTCTCACACCCAGATTATACTGTGCTACGGTAATATCCTGTTCTGCTGCCTTTATCCACCAATTAACTGCCTCGGCATAGTCCTGTTCCACACCCGAGCCATTATCATAGCACACCCCCAGATTGTTTTGGGCACCAGCGTCCCCTTTCTCTGCAGCCTTGCGGAACCACTTCACCGCCTCGGCATAGTCCTGTTCCACACCCGAGCCATTATAATAGCTCACACCCAGATTATACTGTGCTACGGTAATATCCTGTTCTGCTGCCTTTATCCACCAATTAACTGCCTCGGCATAGTCCTGTTCCACACCCGAGCCATTATAATAGCTCACGCCAAGATTGTATTGGGCATCGGCATTATCCTGCTTCGCAGCCGTGCGAAACCACTTCACCGCCTCGGCATAGTCCTGTTCCACACCCGATCCATTATCATAGCACACGCCAAGATTGTATTGGGCATCGGCATCCCCCTGCTCCGCAGCCTTAAGATACCACTTCACCGCCTCGGCATAGTCCTGTTCCACACCCGAGCCATTAACATAGCACACCCCCAGATTGCTTTGGGCATCAGCGTCCCCTTTCTCTGCAGCCTTGCGATACCATTTCACAGCCTCTGCATAATCCTGCTCCACGCCAAGTCCGTAATTATAGCACACACCCAGGTCGTATTGGGCTTTGGCAGCTCCTTGCTCCGCTGCCTTGCGGAACCACTTCACTGCCTCCGCATCATCCTGCTCCACGCCTTGTCCGTTACCATAGCACACTCCCAGATAGCGTTGGGCATCGGCAACCCCTTGCTCAGCTGCCCAGCGAATCCATTTTACCCCCTCTTCATAGTTCTTATCATCGTAGTGCTTTTTCCCCACGAGATATTGTGCCTCTGCATTACCTTGTTCGGCTTTGCGTAGGTTATTTTCAAACGTCGAGTCTGATTGTGAAAACTGGGAACGCGATACAATAAGACGGTAATTGCAATCGTTCTCTTCGACTGTATACAATAGGTTATAACGCAAATCATCCTGTTCTGTGCTGACAAAAAGAAAATCCTGTTCACCTTTCAACACTTCAATGTTAAAGTACTTGTCAGGTTGAGCAATACCTATCTCTTCGTCAAAGAGGAAGACTCGGCATTCTATTTCTGACTTGATATGTAAAACAGATACACCCATGGCTATTATTGAAAGAATAATGATATTTTACTTCATACAGCGGGCTGTTGGTTATCTGCTGCTGTTCTCTTTGTGCTCCTTGGCTATGAGTATTGAACGATTTAACTTGTCTATAAACCATTGTTTGTCGGGCAGGCAGGTTAGGTATTGTGCAACTCTGATACGATCTTCGTCAAGCATCATCAGTTCGATATGCTCGGTATTTCCCTCGCTACAGAGTAACAAACCAATGGGAGGATTCTCATCGGGCTGCATGTCGTTCTTCTGCATGTATTTTAGATACAGTTCCATCTGACCTTTGTATTGTGGTTTAAACTTACCCATTTTGAGGTCAATGGCCACAAGGCATTTCAGCTTTCTGTGATAGAAAAGAAGGTCGAGATAATAGTCTGTGCCATCAATTGTGAATCGCTTTTGACGTTCAAGGAATGCAAACCCCTGTCCGAGCTCCAAGATGAATTTCTCTAACTGTAGTGTAATGGCGTGTTCCAATTCTTTTTCGGTATAATAACCGTCCAACCCTAAAAAATCAAGTACATAGGAACTCTTTAGCACCACCTCAGGATCTGTGTGTTGAGGAGTGATGTTCTCAAGTTTTCTCACAATCTCGTCATCGGGTTTAGCGGCAATTAACGAGCGCTCATATGCCATCTCGTCTTGTTTGTCTCTAAGCTGCTGGACACTCCAGTGCTCTGCTATGCCCATCTGTTGGTAGAAGAGGCGTTTCGTTGGATCTTCAATTGTTACTAGTTCAATAAAATGGCTCCATGACAATGTTTGCGATAGCATCGCAAACATTTCACGATTATTGTACAGATGGGCCACTTTCATCATCCTTGTCAATGCTGAGTATGTAAAACCTTTTCCATAACGGGTGGTCAATCTTTGCGACAGTGTCGCAAGAATCTTCTTTCCATAAGCCGAATAGGTTTGGTAATCCATATCATCATTAATGTACTTGCCCACACTCCAAAATGTCATACTAGTTTGGGTATTTACATATATGGCTACCTACTTTTTTGCATTGTCAATTATTGCGGCTACACCGTCAAAAAGATGGTCACTTACCGTCCCTAAAACTTTATTATCTATTGGTTCTATATTAGTCATGTTATGTATCAATCTTTATTAATATACAATATCCTACAGCGGACAAAGGCGGTCATGTCTTCATCTAATGGATTCATAGGCGTATGGCATCTTGTTGTACACTTTTATAAAAGGGGGTGAAGTAGTGGTGGCGGTGCCAATCTTCTTTTCCGTAGGCGAAAAGCTGTATGACCTCGCATGTTTCGACAATCAGGTCGCACATGTGGTCGATAAAACGGCTCTCTTCGGCGGTGGTGACAGTTTCCTGCGGGGTGAGCACAAGCACGTCCCAGTCGGATTCTTCATTCGCTGTGCCCCGTGCTCTTGACCCGTAAAGCCATACCTCTGCTTGAGGGTCAACTTCAAGCACGTTTTGTTTTATCCGTTGCATCATGGCTTTGTCTGTCATGGGTAAACTGTTTTACGTTGCAAAAATACGAATAATATTTGATTTGGCAAGTATTTTGGTGAAGTTGGACTGTTGGAGGACTCTTTGAAGCTCTTCTTGACGGTCATTGCGGACATACGTCCAGTGATTGTGAATGTTGCCATATAATGTGTTGTTTTGTGTTGTTTGTTATAATTGTATCACAGGAACGGTGTCCTAAATGTTTTTTTTATTGCTCTAATTCAAAAAAAGTTAGTATTTTTGCAGTCGAAATTGTAACGGATGTTACGGTAACGTCGGTTACTATTATTTTGTTGGTGAATTTGGCTACTTGTTATTGGTGAATTTGGCCGAATCGTGATGGTGTGATTGTACCAGCCTAATAACCCTCAACCGGGGATTCGGACGGCGACGGTGCGGCATCCTCATCCACAGCGTTACAGCGTTACAGTGTAACAGTTCGGAATTGACTTCTCCCATTGCTAATCAGGATATGGGTTATCCTGCCGCACACAGCGGGATGTTGGTCATTTGGTCTTGCTCTTTGTAGGGCAGGAGGGGGGATTGCTTCGGTTTCGATGTCGCGTCTCTTCGAGACGCTGGACAAGAGGAGGCATGCCTCCATACTGCGCTCCCGTTGGTCGCTTAGTGTGGGGTTATTGAGATTCAGCCTCTTCGAGGCTGTCGAAAAATCAGTTCAGTATTTTACTAGAGACTTTCTTTTTCCCTTTGAAATGGCGGGTGGTGGAATGGCCTTGCGAGACATCCTGGTAGTTAAAGAACAGGCTGTCTCCTTTTATACAACCGTTCCACTCGCTGTGAGGATTGTTTGAGGTGGAGGTAAAGGTGCCGTCGGAGGAGCAACGCACTTGGAACGACTGGCCCAGATAGTCCATCACCAAACCCTCATCTCCTTGTTTGGAGACTGTCAATGTCTCGTTGGTGAATACTGTGTCGAACTGATGGTCAGCCCCAGTGGAGGAATGGTATTCGCAATATCCCTCATACGTGCCCAACCATGTGTCGCGAAAATCATTGTCTTTGTCTCCACATCCAGTAAAGACAGCCATGCAGGTGACAAGCACCGGAATCAAAAAAATACCTTTTTTCATTTCTTTGTTATTGTTTTATTCGGGTGCAAATACTATGTATCACAGTATTAGCCTTACCCATTCTTGTACCTAATTACTCTGCAAAGATACGCTTTTTTGCACTTCATCCACCGTTGCGGGCACATTTTTTTGCACTTGGTCAGGAAAAAAGAAAATGTGTTAATGTGTAAATCCAATACTTGATTAACACATTAACACATTAACGTATTCACACATTCACTCATTTACTCGTCTTTATATCCGGCGGCGATGCGGGCGCGTTTGCGCTCAATCTCGTCAAGGATTATCTTGCGGATGCGGAGGTTGGTGGGGGTTATCTCGAGGTATTCGTCGTCGCGGATGTATTCCATGGCCTCTTCCAACGAGAACTTGATGGGCGGGATGGTCGTCGATTTGTCGTCGGCGCTCTTGCTGCGCATATTCGTCAGGTTCTTGGCCGTTACTACATTGATGACAATGTCGTTGCCAGGACGAAGGCTCTCGCCAATCACCTGCCCGGCATAGACGTGCTCGCCCGGCTCGATGAAGAAGGGTCCGCGGTCCTGCAGCTTGCTGATGCTGTAGGCTGTGGCTTCGCCTGTCTCTTTGGCGATGAGGGCACCCATCTTGTGGTCGTCCATCTCGCCTTTCCAAGGCTCGAATCCGGCAAAGCGGTGGGCGATGACGGCCTCGCCGTTGGTGGCGGTAAGTAGGGTGTTGCGCAGGCCGATAATGCCGCGCGACGGGATGCGGAAGTCAAGCTGCACTCGGTCGCCCTTGGTGTCGATGGTGCCGATTTCGCCTTTGCGGCGGGTCACCACATCAATCACTTTGCTCGAAAACTCTTCGGGCACTAGCACCGTCAGCTGCTCCACAGGCTCGCATTTCTGCCCGTCAATCTCTTTGATGATGACCTTGGGCTGACCCACCTGCAGCTCGTAGCCCTCGCGGCGCATGGTCTCGATGAGAATGCTGAGGTGCAGGATGCCGCGCCCATAAACGAGCAGGGCGTCGGGCGAGGCGGTCTCTTCCACACGCAGGGCCAGGTTCTTCTCCAGCTCTTTGAAGAGGCGGTCGCGCAGGTGGCGGCTGGTGACGAATTTGCCTTCCTTGCCGAAGAAAGGCGAGTTGTTGATGGTGAAGAGCATGCTCATCGTGGGTTCATCCACCTTGATGGGGGGCAGGGGCTCCGGGTTCTCGTTGTCGCAGATGGTGTCGCCAATCTCGAACATGACGTTCTTGTCCAAATCGAGCAGCACGGCACATATCTCGCCGGCCTCTATCACGTTCTTGGTGCGCTCCTTGCCCAGTCCCTCGAAGGTGTAGAGCTCTTTCACACGGGTGGCAATCTGGCTCTGGTCGCGTTTGACAAGGATGACGGGCTGGCCCGCCTGCAGGGTGCCGCGATTGAGGCGTCCGACGGCGATACGTCCCAGATAGCTGCTGTAGTCGAGGGACGAAAGCATCATCTGCGTGTTGCCTTCGGATACGCGCGGAGCGGGGATATGCTCGATAATCAAATCCATGAGGTAGGAGATGTCGTCGGTGGGGGTGTTCCAGTCGGCGCCCATCCAGCCCTGTTTGGCCGAACCGTAGGCGGTGGGGAAATCCAGCTGGTCGTTGTTGGCTCCCAGATTGAACATGAGGTCGAACACAGCCTCCTGCGTCAGCTCGGGGTCGCAGTTGGGCTTATCCACCTTGTTGATGACCACGATGGGCTTCAGTCCCAGCTCGATGGCCTTTTGCAGCACGAAGCGAGTCTGCGGCATGGGACCCTCGAAGGCATCCACCACCAGCAGCACGCCGTCGGCCATGTTGAGCACCCGCTCCACCTCGCCGCCGAAGTCGCTGTGGCCGGGGGTGTCGATGATGTTAATCTTGTAGCCCTTGTAGCGGATAGAGACGTTTTTGGACAGGATGGTGATGCCGCGCTCGCGCTCGAGGTCGTTGTTGTCGAGGATGAGTTCGCCGGTTTCTTGATTTTCTCTGAAAAGCTGTGCCTGGTGCAGCATGCGGTCAACCAGAGTGGTCTTTCCGTGGTCAACATGCGCAATAATGGCAATATTTCTAATGTTTTGCATCGAATTAAGTGATATTATTCAAATCTGCAAAGATACGAAAAAAAACTGACAAACGAGAAAAACGACACAAGATGGGACAACGCAGGGGCGGAGCGACCCCGCTCCAGCCCACATCCAGCCCCGTTCCAGAAAGCGAGGCATCGACTAAGCTACGATAGAATTAGGGTTTTAGGGTTTAGGGGTTTTAAGGTTTTAGGGTTTTAAGGTTTTAGGGTTCGCTCAATTTTCAATTTTCAATTCACAATCCCTTTATAAGTATTGGAGGTTGTCTTAGACTTACTGAGGCGTTGGGCTAACGGGGCGAGGCGGGCGACAGGTTCAGGTTGGCGAGGCAGACGGCATATTCGTTGTCGTCGTCCATCGGGCTCCAGGCTACGACGAAGCTGACTTCAGCCGAGATCACTTGGTAGCCTTTGGCTTCGAGTTTTGTCATCTCTTCTTTGCGGGATTGCGACAGGACGGCCACACCTTCGTTCTGCATGGAGTAGAGGAATCCGTTGGAGTAGCGCAGCGGATTGCCACTGCGCAGTTTCATGACAACGCTCTTGTTGTTTTTGAAATAGTCGAGGTAAACATCTCGGTGGGTGAGGGCGATGGTAATCGGTATGTGGGTGGAGGGTTCGACGTGATGGCGGATGGGTGCGGCCATATCGCAGAACGGTTGGGTTGATGAAACGGTGTGGATGTACAGGTTGCGTTTGGCGCGGGTAAGGCCTACATACAGGGCGCGCAGCGCGGGGGCATCCGCTTCGTGGAGCATAGGCGCCACCAGATGCACGGTGTCGAACTCGCGGCCTTTGGCCTTGTGGATGGTCGAGATGAACACGGTCTTTCCGTCGGGGGAGGTAAAGTCTTCGATGTTTGACTCGTAGAGGTATTCGATTAGGTCGCTGTAGTAGATTGTGCGGTGTGTTGCCTCGAAGTCGGTGAAGAACTGTTTCAGCACGTCAACGCATTTGCTGGTGCCGTATTGTTGCAGGGTGCGCGATTTGGCGGTGTTCCAAAGGCTGTCGGGCAGTGTGCTCCCGGTGTCGGTGGGCAGTTGCTGGAGGAAATAGCGTATCTCGGCCAGGTGGTAGAAAGAGAAGCCCCCAATGGTTTGAATGAGTTTGGTGTGCAGCCCTTGCTGTTGCAGCAGATAATCCAGCTGCATGGCTTCCTCGTTGGTACGGGTGAGTACGCAGGCGGTTTCGCCTTCCCGGTAGGAGCGGGTTATGGTGTCGATGGTTTCGCTGAGGAAGGGGCTGTGGTCGTACAGGTGCAGTTCGAGGGTGCCGATGTCGCTGGTGGATGCGGAGCAGGGCGTTTGTTTCATCCTGTCGGGGATGAGGGTGGCAAAACGGTTGGAGAGGTTGACAATGGCCTGTGTGCTGCGGTAGTTGGTGGTCATTTCGTAGAGGGTGGCGTGATGGTCGGTGACGAGAGCCTTGAGGTGCGCGGAGTCGGAGCCGCGGAAGGCATAGATGTTCTGGTCGTCGTCGCCCACAGCTATCACGCGCATGTCCTCGTTGCGGTGCATGAGTGCCAGCAGGAGTCGGTTCTCGTCGGCTCCCATGTCCTGCGCCTCGTCGATGACGAGTACGCTTTTGGCAATCTTCGATTCCTCCACTTCGCCGTTCTCGATCATCATGGCTGCCTGATTCACCACGTTGCCGGCTTCGGCCAGCGTGCCCAGTTTGCCGAGCAGGTCGAAGCTGTAGGAGTGGAAGGTTTTGATTTCTACATAGTGCGCTGCATTGCCGATGAGTTCTATGAGCCGTTTTTTGAATTCCGTTGCCGCCGAGCGGGAGAAGGTGAGCATGAGCAGTTGCTCGTGTTTGACGTCTTCGAGGAGCAGCAGAGAGGCCAGTTTGTGTACCAGCACCCGTGTTTTGCCGCTGCCGGGACCTGCGGCCACCACGATGTATTTCGACTGCTTGTCGTTGATGATTTGTAGTTGCCGCTCGTCGAGACAGCCGAATATCTGATGGTATTTGGCAGGAGTGATATTGTTGTTGATTTCCGATTTGCGCTCGCCTTTGAAGTATTTGTCAATGAACTTGCGGTAGTCCATCTGGAAGTAGTCGTTGACGAACTGCAGTGCGGCGTCGTAGTCGCGAACCATGAGATTGGCGTATTCGCCCACGATGTGGATTTGACGTATTCGCTGTTTGTAGAATTCGTCGAGCATGCGGTAATGCTCTTTGGTGTAGCGGGTTTTCCGTTCGGTTTTCAGTTTCAGTTGCAGGGTGTTGTATATCACCAGAAAGCCGCCTTCTATCTTCAGCAAGGAGGTCTTGGTGAGGTAGAGCAGCGCCTCTTCGATGTCGCCAAGAGTCACTTCCCTGCTGTTGCCGAACTGCATTTGTTGGTTAGACTGAAGATAAAGGTTCAGCAGCTCCACTTCGGAGAAGTTGACCAGCGACTTGCGGTCGGGGTCAATGGCTGTTCCTGCTTGACTCTTGCTGCTGGTGGTCGAGAGCAGGTTGCGCACGATGAAACGGCAGATATCCATGCGGAGTTCGAACCTTGCCATGATGGTGGGAGGGTCGGTTTGCAGTTCTATGCTGACGTTGTCGGCTGCGGTGTGTTCCTCTTTGCGGATGTAGCCCTTGAGCGACAGGAAGTAGAGGAGGGTTTTGATGCGGCGTATGGTGCAGTTGGGTATCTCATCACGGTTGGCTGATGCGTTCAGCTCTTTGTAGTTGAGGAGTGTGATGCCGGGGGTGAAATGCGACAGGATGTATTGCTCCAGTTTGAGGGTTTGCTCCAGCTCTTTGGCGGTGGTGCTTTTGGTTATCCAAGCCTGCATGTCGCGTGAGTCGGCAAGTATCCCTTCCTGGCGCATGAGATTGACGTTGCGAATGACGGTCTCCTTTTGCATGCCCAGTATGTCGGCTAAGTAGTCAATGCGGCTTTCGGCTTCGCTGTCGCAGCTGCCTGCTGTCGCACGGCTGCTGATGAGGGAGTGGATGATGCGTGCCGCTTCCTCGCGGTTGGTTTCGTCAAAGAGGGGAGAGTGGGTCAGTCGGGAGCGAGCCTCGTCCATGTTGCCGACGGTGATGCCTGTGGCAAAGATGTGCGGGACGTTGTTGCCCCGTTCGATGAATCCGGCTTCTTCGAGTGCGGCAATGGCGGCCTTCACGCGGGTCTCGATGTCGGTGGTTTCCTCACTCCAGCCTGCTTGGCGGGCAATTTCCAGCGGTGAGCAGTTGATGTGCGACTGCTTTTGTGTCAAGGTCTTGATGGCTTGCCACACTTGCTGGATTTCGCTGATGCTGAGTTTTGTCTGGTTGAGGAGGATGAAGTGTTTGTCGAGGTCGCTGTCGCTGTAGAGCACATAGCATTCGGCCTCCATGCTGGGGTCGCGTCCGGCGCGTCCGGCTTCCTGTACGTAGTTCTCTAACGAGTCGCTGATGTCGTAGTGTATCACCAGCCCCACATCCTTTTTGTCCACCCCCATGCCGAAGGCCGAGGTGGCCACGATTACCTGGGTCTCTCCGCTCATGAAGGCGTTCTGGTTGCGCACTTTGGCTTCGGCCTCCATCTTGCCGTTGAAGGGGAGCGCTTTGATGCCGTCGGCGCAGAGGTGTTCGCTCAGCTCTTTTGTCCTGCGGGTGCGTGACACATACACGATGGTAGGGCAGTTGCGGCCAAGGATGATGTTGCGCAGCAGGTTGTATTTGTCGCCCGAAGTGTCGGAGTGGATGACCGAATAGCGGAGGTTTTTCCGCTCGGCAGAGGCAGCGAAGATTTTCAGCGTAATGCCCAGCTCCTGCTGGAAGTAATCGACGATGTCGCTGATGACTTTTTGCTTGGCGGTGGCGGTGAAGCAAGATACGGGGATGGGTGAGAGCTGGTGTTTTTCTTCCTGCAGTTGCCGGATGAATTTGCCTATATAAAGGTAATCCACCCGGAAGTCGTGTCCCCAAGCCGAGAAGCAGTGGGCTTCGTCGATGACAAAGCGCACGATGTTGCGCCCGAGAAGTAGTCTCTGGATGGTGGCCGAGCGCAGCATTTCGGGGGAGATGTAGAGCAGGTTGGCGGCTCCAGAGGCTACTTGCTCCACAGCATTGGCGCGTTCTATGGGGTCGAGCAGGCCGTTGATGGTGACGGCATCTTGTATGCCCCGCTCCGCAAGGTTATCTACTTGGTCTTTCATCAGCGACTGCAGCGGGGAGAGGATGACGGTGAGGCCGTGGGTGTTGCGTCCGGCCATGAGGGCGGGAATCTGAAAGGTGAGGGATTTGCCACCGCCTGTCGGGAAGATGGTCAGCAGCGATTCGCCTCGTATGGCGGCCTCAACGGCTTGTTGCTGCATGGGTACACCATCGAAAGTGCGGAATGAGTCGAACCCAAAGAAGTCCTTCAACCCTTGGTGGGCATCCAGTCGGTTGCGGCAATAGTCGCAGTCGCCGCACGGGGTGTTGCGCAAGAAGTTCATGACATTGGCCACTTTGGGATAGTTGCGCATTACCCAGGCCGGGGTTATCGACACAATGTCGTCGGCACCGATCACCGCCAGCGTATAGGCCAGTTCTACGGGGTAATGATGTATAACCGCTGACAGATTTGCGTGGCTGCACAGTTGACCTTTGTATTCGTTGCGTATCAGCTCGGGCAGCGGCATCTCCTTGAAGGAGATTTCGAGATGTTCAAAGAATCCGCTAAATTCTTTTTTGTCGTGCAGCAGGTGGTAATAGATGGCTTGACGGGTGGCGGGGAGTTGATTCCATGCGGCCACTTCGTCGTGAAAGAGTTCCTGAGCCCTCAGGGCATCGCTGAGGGGGTTGTTCAGCTCGTCGGTAACCAGTTTATAGTCTTTCACCAGACGGTGATAGGGCTTCTTTGGGAAAAGCAGGGGCGAGAGGAACAGGGTGTCGATAAATAGGTGACCGTCTGCCTTGGGATAGCCGATGTATTTCAGGTCGTGTTTTAGGATATTGTGTCCGCACCAGGTCTCGCAGTCCGATACAAAAGAGTCAAACTCGGCGGCATTATGGGTGTGCAGGGTTGCGCCGTCGTCGCGCACTGCACCGTAGTCGGTTATTTTCCCGTTTTGAATGCTGACCTCTGTATCGATGAATGTTATCATACTGTTATTTGCCAGGTGGCGGCCAGGCGCTTTTCCCGTTTGGAGGGGAAGAGAAGGTCTTTTGTTCTCCTTTTGAGGTATTTCCCTATGGGTTTGCGTACATGGCAGCGTTTGTAGGGCGATAGGCGGCGGTAGTGTTCCCAAAGGCTGTGGTAGGGTCCGCCGCTATAGCGGTAATTCCAAGGCTTGTGTCTGCCGCAGTAGTGGATGATTACCGCTTGGGGGAGCTCTTGCATGAGGGTGTTTTGGTAGTGCTCGGGGAAGTCGGTCCAGTATGCCTTATAGAGGTTTTTCGTCTGCAGATTGTATCGCTCGGGTAGCCATTCTGTGCTCTCGTGGAGTGTGCCGTTGAGCACATCCTGGTCCATGTAGGGCAGGTTGTCGTGGTTTTCCCGAATGTAGTCGAGCAGACGGGTCCCTATGTCGTGCTGCCGCCAGTAGTCGAGGTTTAGCATTACCACGCCGGCGTTGAAGTAGCCGTATTTCCGGTCGTAATGCAGGTGGTCGTAGGAGTTGTTTTCAAAGGTCATCCAGGCGTCTTTGACTCCGGCGATGGCGTTTCCTTCAAGGTCGGTAGTCCACATGGGTTCGAGGCTGCCCGCCACGATGATGTCGCAGTCGAGGTAGAGGACTTTTGACACTTCGCTGGGCAGTAATCTTGCGGCCAGGATTCGGTAGTATGTGGGTTGTGAGATATGGTTGAAGGATTGGTTGATGGGAAAGTCTGCAGTCTGTTTGCTGTCCACCTTCACGATGTGCAGGGCTTGGCCGTATTTGGCTCCAAGCTGCATATATCTCCGCTGGTTCCTTGAAGAAAACGACTCATCCACCAGAACAAACACACTTAGTTTGCTCTTGCGGTTGTTCTCGAAGAGAGAGGTGAGCATCACGCCGCAGTAGGGGGCGAAGTCGTTGTCGGTG
>JAEEGL013178951.1_pt1 | contig 13322 bp, 11 predicted proteins | sample 9134231 | NCBI WGS metagenome assembly JAEEGL01 (sample SAMN16246548, study PRJNA631951) | gut metagenome | biome: gut microbiome; feature: rumen; material: fiber-attached | host: Bos | place: Iran: Karaj | collected 2018-10 | reverse complement strand
TTAGCTGCTCAAACAATGTCTGCGACGCTTGGATTACTGTTAAACAGACTCTTTCAGCCTTGTCGCAAATGATAATTTGCGGCATAAAAATTCAGCCGCGGTGTTAGAATTTGAATTACGTAAAACTACATTCGCGAATATGTTTTCCCTCGCTTTTCTAAAAAGCGAGCCGGGGTGCAGGGGTGGGAAACCCCTGCGAAAACAAGTAATTTAAATTATCATTTACCCACCTCTTCCCCGATTTTGCTTTCGGGTGAAAAAATGGGTGACTTAACAACAGAAAAAATGGGTGACTTAACAATAATCCCATTGATTTTTTTGTAAAAATGGTTTATACTTAGTATAATGCGTGAAATTTACAAAAATGGTGGTATTTATGGACGAATTGACTATATCGGGCAGTGTGGAAAATATAATATACTCAAACGCCGAGAACGGTTATACTGTGCTCAACCTCCTTTTGGACGATGAAAAGGAGGATGTTTTTGTGTGCTGCGTGGGCTATCTTCCCGACATCGTTATGGGCGAGAGCCTGACAGTTGTCGGCCGCCGCGTTCGACACCCGTCCTACGGCGACCAGCTGGAGGTCATTTCCTACCAAAAAAGCCTGCCCGTGACCGAAAAGGCGATAGAACGCTATCTTTCAAGCGGTATCGTCAAGGGCATAGGCAAGCGCATGGCAAAAAAGATAGTCGATAAATTCGGCCGCGACACCCTTATGATAATAGACACCGAGCCGCATAAACTGGCGGATATAAAGGGCATAAGCATGACCAAGGCGCAGGAGATAGGCGCTGTTTTCCGCGAACAGGGCGAACTGACCCGTGCGGTCATGTTCCTGCAGGAATATGGCGTTTCGGTCAATTTTGCCGCCAAGATATTCAAAAAATACAAGGACACCACAATAGCCGTGGTACAGAAAAACCCCTATACCCTCGCAGACGAAATTTGGGGCATAGGCTTTAAAACGGCGGATAATATCGCCAAAAGAATGGGCATAGAGCCCGATTCTGCCTACCGCATACAGGCGGGCATAAAATATATGCTCAATTTTGCGGCATCCTCGGGGCATACCTACCTGCCCGAAAGCGAGCTGACCTACCGCGTTGCCGAACTTCTGGAAACAGCGGCGGATAATGTAAAGCAAAATCTGATGTCCATGCACGTAGCAAGCGAGATATGGATAGAAAACTCCGAAGAACGCCGTATCTACCTTAATTTTTATTACTATGCGGAAAGCTATATCGCAAAACGCCTTACGGAAATGGCGGCCATGCACACTTCGGATGATAAATTTGTCGATATGGAGATACGCAATATCGAACTTTGTGACAACATAAAATTTGCCGAGGGTCAGCTTAAAGCCATACGTTCGGCTATGACCGAGGGCGTTTTTGTTATCACGGGCGGCCCGGGCACGGGTAAAACGACCATAATCAACGCCATTATCAGAATACTGGAACAGCAGCAGACCGTGATAGAGCTTGCCGCACCCACGGGCAAGGCATCAAAGCGTATGAGCGAGGCAACGGGTCACGAGGCGCGCACCATACACCGCCTTTTGGGCACACAGGCACTTGACGAAAACAGCCTGCATCAGCGCTTTACACATAACGAGGAAGACCCGATAGACGCGGACTGCATAATCATAGACGAGGTTTCTATGGTGGATGTGCCGCTTATGTATTATCTTTTAAAAGCCGTCAGAGCGGGCACAAGGCTTATTCTTGTCGGCGATGCCGACCAGCTGCCGAGCGTGGGAGCGGGCAATGTGCTGCACGATATAATCTCTTCGGGACAGATAGCCTGCGCTTCGCTTAACGAGATATTCCGCCAGGCGAGCCAAAGCGCCATAGTCACCAACGCGCATAAGATAAACCACGGTGAATACCCCGATTTTGACGATACTTCAAAGGACTTTTTCTTTATGAAAAGGTCAAATTCCGATCAGCTTTTGAATACGCTTGCGGGACTTGTTTCGGAGCGTCTGCCGAAATATCTCGACTGCGAGCCTTATGATATAAAAGTGCTTGCCCCTATGCGTAAAACACCTATAGGTGTGCAAAATCTGAATGTGATGTTACAGTCCATACTTAACCCGCCCGCCCCCGAAAAGGCCGAAAAGGAATTCCGCGGCACGATATTCCGCGAGGGCGACAGGGTAATGCAGATAAAAAACGACTATGATATAGAATGGTACGCCGTGGACAAAACGGGTCGAACGGTGGACGACGGCACGGGCGTTTTTAACGGCGACGAGGGCGTTATAAGCATTATCGACAATGCAAACAAGGCTGTTGAGGTGATATATGACGACTGCCGCCATGTGGCTTATGATTTTACCAACCTTGACGAGCTGGAACTGTCCTATGCCGTTACCATACACAAAAGCCAGGGCAGCGAGTACAAGGCAGTCGTTATGCCGCTTTTGGGCGGCCCCGAGGTGCTTATGACAAGAAACCTGCTCTATACGGGCGTAACGCGTGCAAAACAGCTTGCCGTGCTGATAGGCAGCAGGGAAAGCATCTGCCGTATGGTGGACAATGATCTGCAGGTACAGCGCTACACGGGACTTGCGCTCAGACTGAATGAGTTTGCGGCTTTAAGGAACAGTAAATAAATTTTGTTTCTGCCGCATACAATTTATACGGGAGTGATAGAATGGAAGACGAAAACAAGACAACGGAAAATAAAATAACGGTCAAAGAGGCAAAAAAACTTTGCTTATCGGCTTTTACAACGGGCTTTTTGACGGCAGTGCTGATAGTACTGCTTGCCTTTTCAGCCCCCGATATATACACGCGTTTTGTAAAGCACGAAATACCGCCGAGGGCAAAAATGACCGCGATATACAATATCATGAAAAAATACTACATAGACGATATCGACAAAGACGAGATGTACGAGGGTATGTATACGGGTATGGCTACAATGCCCACCGATGTTTACAGCTACTACATGAGTGCGGAGGAAGCCCGTAAATACAATGAGCGCACGGACGGCAATTATGTCGGCATCGGCGTGCAGATACAGGGCGACCCCAAAACCAAGGAGCTGGATATAGTTGATGTATACAAGGCCTCCCCTGCCTATGAAGCGGGCGTAAAAGAGGGCGATATTTTAAAAAGTGTGTCGGGCACGGCTGTTGATTCGGATAATATGGACGAAGCGGTAGACCTGGTGCGAGGCCCCGAAAATACCTCGGTCGATATAGTCATTTACCGCCCCGACGAGGACAGGGATATTGATGTGACCTGTTTCCGCAAACAGGTGGATATGACTACGGTTTACGGCAGAATGCTCGATGATAAAACAGGGTACATACAAATAACGGGCTTTGAGGGCGTTACCCCCGAGCAGTTCAGCAATGTGCTTGACGAGCTTACAAAATCGGGTATGATAAAACTGGTGGTGGATGTGCGCGACAACCCCGGCGGACTTTTGTATTCCATTTCGGCTGTGGCGGATAACCTGCTGCCAAAGGGTACGCTGACCTATACAGAGGACAAATACGGCAAGCGGGATTATGTCTATACCGACGATACATATATGGATATACCGATGGTGGTTTTGTGCAACGAGAACTCCGCTTCTGCGGCAGAACTTTTTACGGGTGCCGTAAAGGATATGGGCAGAGGAAAGATAATCGGAAAGACCACTTACGGCAAGGGTATAGTGCAGACACCGTTTGCGCTCAACGACGGCAGTATAGTAAAGCTGACCACATCAAAATACTATACCCCGAGCGGTGTTTGTATCCAGGGCGTGGGCATAGAGCCCGATTATGATGTGGATCAGGCGGAGGATTACGAGATGCCCGACCTTGACGAAGACGAGGCTATGCCCGATGTTATAAACGACCTTCAGCTGAAAAAGGCTTTGGAGGTGCTTAACCATGAGGCCGCAAAATGAGATATACACCGCCAACATCTTCTATCGGGAGATGTTTGGCAAAAAGCTGATAAAGCTTTCTGTGGACGGCGGTTTTACCTGCCCCGTGCGTGACGGGAAAATAAGCGATAAGGGCTGTATTTTTTGCAGCGGACGGGGCAGCGGGGATTTTGCCGCAAGAGGCGGCGATATAAAAGAACAGATAACCGAAGCCAAAGCGAGACTAAGCGAAAAATGGGGCAGGACGGACTGCGAGTATATGGTCTATTTTCAGGCCTTTACAAACACCTACGCACCTGTCGGGATCTTGCGGGAAAAGTATTATACCGCACTTGAAGCGGCGGGCGCAAAGGCGTTATCCGTCGCTACCCGCCCCGACTGTCTCGGGGATGATGTATTGGAGTTATTGAAAGAAATTTCACGGAAGTATTATGTAACGGCAGAACTGGGGTTGCAGACGGGCAATGAAAAAACTGCCGGGTTTATCGGCAGGGGGTATAAAAACGAAGTCTATCTTGATGCCGTAAAAAGGCTGAATGATGCGGGGATAGATGTTATAACGCATATCATCCTCGGGCTGCCCGACGAGAGTAAAGAGGATATGCAACACAGTGTAGACTTTGCCGTGAAAGCGGGTACAAAGGGGCTTAAACTACAGCTTTTGCATATTTTAAAGGGTACGCGGCTTGCGGAGATATACGAAAAACAGCCGTTTCGCGTGTTTGAAAAGGACGAGTATATAAATTTTGTCTGTGATATACTGGAGAGCCTGCCAAAGGATATAGTTATCCACCGACTGACGGGCGATGCGCCCAAAGACCTGATGATAGAACCGTGGTGGAGTCTGGACAAAAGAAGCGTACTGAACGGGATAAGCAAGGAACTGCGGCGGCGGAAAATTTGTAATTGACTTTTTTTTGCAGGGGCGGCAGCCGCCGCAAAAAAACGTTGAAAAAAAGTATTGTATATGATAATATAAGAAAGTAAGAAAAATGGGAGTGGGACGAATGAAAAAATTCAAACTGATATACAACCCGTTCTCGGGTGACGGATTTTTTCGTGATAATTTAGATACTTTTATACGCTGTATGCAGAAATACGGTTACGAAGTCACGCTGTTCCGCAGTTTTGAGGTGGGCGACATCGACAGCCACATAGCCGCTATGGACAAAAACTATGACGCTATAGGCGCGGCGGGCGGCGACGGCACGATAAACCTGGTCGTAAACGCCATGATGCGGCACAAACTGACCGACATCCCGCTTGCACTTATCCCCGCAGGCACGGCAAATGACTTCTGCTCGTTCCTTGGCATACCGAAAGACATTGAGGAATGCTGTGATGTGATAGGCAAAGGCAAAACGGAATACACCGACCTTGGCCTGATAAACAATGAAAAGTATTTTATCAATGTATGTGCGGGCGGGCTGTTCTCGGACGTTTCGCTTGAAATAGACAAGACGTTCAAAGACCTGTTCGGCAAGCTTGCCTACTATGCAAAGGGCATGGAGCAGCTTTCGGCATTTGAGCCGATACCCATGCGTATCACCTCTTCCCACGGTATGTACGAGAACAATATAAACCTGTTTCTGGTGCTGAACTCGTCGGGCACGGGCGGTATAGAGGGTATCTCGCCGCACGCGAGCATAAACGACGGTATGCTTGATCTGGTGGCATTTGCCAATACCCCGTGGCACGAGCTTCCGCCGCTTATTTTCGATTTTCTTAAAGGCGAGCATCTGTCCAACGACAATGTTATCTTCTTTAAAGACGATCATATCAAAATAGAAAACCTTGCGCATGACAAGCGGTTTACCACGACCGATATAGACGGCGAACGCGGCCCCGAAATGCCCGTTGAGATAAAGACCGTGCCAAATGCGCTTAAAATATTTGTAAAATAAACACTATGTACAACACAAAACAAAGGAGAAAATTATGGATTTTATTACCGAGATCTCAAAAATCATAGCTTCTGCGGCCGATCTGCCTGCGGAGGAAACGGCGGCAATGATAGAAGTACCTGCCGACAACAAAAACGGCGACTTTGCTTTTCCATGCTTCCGTCTTGCAAAAACTTTGAGAAAAGCTCCCCCGCTTATCGCGCAGGATATAGCTTCAAAGATAGACAAGCCCGATTTTATAACCGATATACAGGTCGTAAACGCCTATATCAATTTTTATGTCAATAAGGAAGACACGGTAAAAAGCGTTGTTTCGGGCTATATTGAAAACGGCACGGATATATTCAAAAGCAGCCTTGGCGAGGGCAAAGTTATCTGTATCGACTATTCTTCGCCCAATATCGCAAAGCCGTTCCATGTGGGACATCTGCGCTCCACCGTTATCGGCAATGCGCTTAAAAACATATATACCGCCCTTGGCTATAAGGTCATCGGCATCAACCACCTCGGTGACTGGGGCACACAGTTCGGCAAGCTTATCGTTGCCTACAAAATGTGGGGCGACAAAGAGGCTGTCGAGCGTGACGATATCAAGGAATTGAGCAGAATTTATGTACAGTTCCACAAAGAAGCCGAGGAACACCCCGAGCTTAATGACGAGGCGCGTTCATGGCTCGTTAAAATGCAGGAGGGCGACAAAGAGGCGCTTGATTTGTGGAAGTGGTTCTGTGACATCAGCATGAAAGAATTCAACCGCATTTACGACCGCCTTGGCATCACTTTTGACAGCTATGCGGGCGAAAGTTTCTATAACGACAAAATGCAGGCCGCTGTGGACGAGATACGCGAAAAGGGTCTTCTTACCACCAGCGAGGGCGCGCAGATAGTTGACCTTGAAAAGTACAATATGCCGCCCTGCCTTATTTTAAGAAGCGACGGCGGTACTCTTTATCCGACAAGAGATATTTCCGCGGCGCTTTACCGCAAGAATACCTATGATTTCTATAAATGCCTGTATATTACAGCACTTGACCAGAATTTGCACTTTGCCCAGTGGTTCAAGGTACTGGAGCTTATGGGCTACGACTGGGCGGCTGACAGCCTTGTGCATATCCCGTTCGGTCTTGTAAGCCTTGGCGACGGCAAGTTAAGCACACGTCAGGGTCATGTAGTGCTTATGGAGGATATTCTTAACCAGGCTGTGGATAAGGCGCGCGCCATTATCGAGGAGAAAAACCCCGACCTTGAAAACAAGGACAAAGTGGCGGAAGACGTTGGTATCGGCGCTGTTATCTTTGACGATATGTTCAATTCAAGAATCAAAAATATCGTTTTCGACCTTGACAGAATGTTGAGTTTTGAGGGCGAAACAGGTCCTTATGTGCAGTATACGCACGCAAGAGCCTGCAATATCCTTAAACGCGCCGGCTTTGAAAAGCTTGAAAAGGATATCGACTACAGTCTTATTTCCGACGAGGCGAGTGTGGCGCTGTGCAAGGCTATCGGCGATATGGCGGACAAGGTAAAGGAAGCCGCCGACAAGAACGAGCCGTATATCGTTTCACGTCAGCTTATCGAGGTATGTAAACAGTTCAACCGATTCTACAACGAGAACAACATCATGCAAAGTGATGACGAAACCAAAAAAGCAAGGCTTGCGATCGTATGCGAGACCCGCGACTGTATCAGGTTCGGCCTTGGCCTGCTTGGCATAAATGCTCCCGAGAGTATGTAAAAAAGCTGAAACGCTTAAATTTCAATTTGCGGATGCTCACTTATGGAAGTGTAAGTGCGCACGCATAGATCTATATTGGAAATGAAATTATTTTGACAGCAGAAATGCCGCCGTTCCCAAAAGGAAAGACGGCATTTTTTGAATATCGTCCATGCTGTAATAACACAAAACAAAGAAAAAACATGGCGGTTTTATAAAGTGTTTTTTGTAAATATGCCGGGAGATATTCCGTTGATACCCGCATCTGTCTATAAATTTTTATTGCTTAAATGCTTCAAATATGGTAAAATAGTTTTAACTATGTACAGGGGAGAAGAGATATGTTGGAATTTCTGTATCCGAGGGAATATCTGCCCTCGGTGTTATGTATAACCCCGGATAAACTGCGGGAACTGGGCATAAACACGTTAATATTTGACATAGACAATACGCTTGTGCCGTACTGGATAAAAGAGCCGACATCGGAAATTGAAAAGTATTTTATGCTTCTTCGGGAAAACGGCATTACGATCTGTGTGCTGTCCAACAGCCGTGAGGAGCGGAGCAAGGTATTCTGTGCCAAAATGCAGATACCATACGTTTACCGCGCGGGCAAACCGGGTGTAAAGGGTATGCACAGGCTGCTTGAAAAGCTTGATAAAAAACCTGAAGAGTGTGCTATAGCGGGCGACCAGATATTCACGGACGTGTGGGTCGGCAACAGGAGCGGCGTGTACTCATTTCTGATAAAGCAGGTCGATCCCAAAGACGAACTGATAACCGCACCCAAACGCCCGTTGGAACGGCTGATAGTGCGGCATTACTGTAAAAAATTCAACAAAGAGGTGCTTTAAATGGATATTTCGGCAAAGACAAAAGTATTTGCGGTGCTCGGGGACCCGATATGCCACAGTTTAAGCCCGATGATACAAAATCATATAGCAGGACTGAGAAACTGTGATATGACCTATCATGCTTTCCACGTTACTCCCGATAACCTTGAAACTGCGATAAAAGGCGGGCTTGCGCTTGGTATAAGCGGTTTTAATATCACTGTGCCGCATAAAAAGGCGGTAATGCAGTATTTATGCGGGCTTGACAAGACGGCGGAGCTGATAGGCGCGGTCAACACCCTTAAATTGACCGAAAACGGCTATGTAGGCTATAATACGGATATCATTGGCGCATATTATGCCCTTAAAATAAACGGCGTTGAGGTAAAGGACAAAAATGTGCTTGTTTTGGGCGCAGGGGGTGCGGGCAATGCGTGTGCGGCAATGGCTTTTACGCGCGGCGCAAAAAACGTGTATATAGCAAACCGTACAATTGCGGCGGCAAAAGCGCTTTCGGAGCGCTTCGGCGGGAATGTTTCGGCCTTGGGCACAGAGGAGATATATTCGCTTGAAAATGTGGATATAGTGATAAATACCACAACTTTGGGCTTTGGCGATAAGGCTGATATGTCCCCCGTAAACGACCTTGAATTGTACAAAAAAGCGGGAGTTTCGGCCGTTTTTGATGCGGTGTATTCCCCTTGGGAAACAAGGTTTCTGCGTGAGGCAAAGGAACGGGGCGTAAAGGCGATAAACGGCTTTCCGATGCTTGTTTATCAGGCTGCGGCGGCGCAGGAGATATGGTTTGATACAAAGTTTTCGGACGAATTTAAGCTGCAGCTTTGTGATGAACTGACAAAAAGGTATTTGGGAGAAAAGTAAAATGAATAAGAATATAGTGCTCGTGGGCTTTATGGGCAGCGGCAAAACAAGTGTCGGCAAACGCCTTTCAATGTCGCTTAAAGCCGAGTTTATAGATATGGATGATTTTATTGAAAAGCGTGAAAAAATGACGGTCACGCAGATATTCGCCGAAAAAGGCGAGCCGTATTTCAGAGGGCTTGAAAGGGAACTTTGCGTGCGTTTTGCAAAGGGCGGCGGCAAGGTCATAGCCACGGGCGGCGGTGTGGTAAAGGACAGTGCCAATGTAAAAAATCTGAAAGAGGGCGGCGTTATCTTCTATCTTAAAAGCTCGCCCGAAAAGATAGCCGAAAATTTAAAGGACGACCACTCGCGCCCCCTGCTCGAAACGGGGGATAAGGCGGCTAAAATTCGTGAAATGATGCGGGAAAGAGAGCATTTTTACACGGGATGCTGTGATGTGGTGATAGATGCGGCAAACAAAGACCCCGACAGTATGGCGGCGGAGATACTTTCATATATAAAGGAGACGGAAAAATGAAAATAGCGGTGATAAATGGTGTAAACCTTAATTTTACGGGCATAAGAGAAAAAGGCATTTACGGCAGCAAAAACCTTGACGAGATAAATGCGGATATAAAGGCTTTTGCCGAAAAAGAGGGCGTGGAAGTTATTTTCTTTCAGTCCAATATCGAGGGAGAAATAGTGGATTTTATGCAGAAATGCTATTATGAAAAGGTGGACGGCATGGTCATAAACCCGGGTGCTTTTACACACTACAGTTATGCGCTTCGCGATGCGATAGCCTCCGTCAGCATACCGACTGTTGAGGTGCATATGTCAAATATCCATAAACGCGAAGAATTTCGTCATACAAGCGTGACGGTCCCCGTATGTGCGGGTCAGATATGCGGCATGGGCGATTACGGATATAAGCTTGGTATTTTAGCATTAAAGAATTATTTGTCTTAATAAAGAAAAAGTATTTTTTGAATTTTTTAACTTTTTGTGAACAATTTATCTTGAAACATGAATAACACTATGTTATAATAATTTAGATATGTGTGCATAATCAGGGTTAGGAGTTTAAAAATGCTAAAGAAGATAAAGAGAAGAAAAGATTGGACTATTAAGCAGTTTATAACATATTTTATGTTATTTATTATTATATTTCAGGCGCTGCTGTTTGCGCTGATAATGGCTATAGGCGGCGGACTTAAAAACCTGGCCGACAACAGCTACAAACCCTTTGAAGAAACGGTCAATCTGCGTGTGGCGGATTTTACGGACAAGCTTAATTCCTCGGCGGACGAGCTTATAAGCGCAAGCCCCGCCATAAAGGACAATCTGCAAAAGGTCGCAAACAAATATGGTGCGGCTCTTTCCGAACTGGGTGACAATCAGAACGCAAAGGTCGAAATGTATCAGAATAATATGGATATCCTGCGCTCTCTTGCCACAAAGGAAAGTATTTCGGGCGCATTTTTGATAATGGATACCCGCATGGATAATTTTACCCCTGTCAGCGCGGTCGTTCTGCGTAAAACGGATATGGGTACGGAAAACGTCAACGCTCCCACAACGCTTCTTATCGGCGGCGATTATCTGGTAAAAGACGGCGTTACCCACAAGAGTATCTACTGGTCGCAGTGCCTTAATATGGACTATCCCGAGGATTATGACTTCTATGCAAAGACCTTACAGATAGCCAACGAGAACAAGACGATCTCGGGCGAACAGCTCGGCTACTGGTCATATACTTATGATATAAACGATGCAAAGCGCATCATGGTCGCATATACCCTGCCTATCGTTGATTCCAAAAACACGGTGGTCGGCGTTATGGGTATAGAAATGGATCTCAATTATCTTCAGCTTCTTTTGCCTTTTTATGAATTGAACTCTCAGGGTGCGGGCAACTATGTTGTATCGCGCATGGCAAGCTATGATGCTTCCGAGGGCAAGAGAATGTTTGTATCGGGCAATACTTTCAACGATATAAACAAGTACAGCGATGATGTGGTATTCAGCGAAAAGGCAAAAACAGACAATATTTTTACGCTTGATGCAAAGGGCAAGACATCTTCGAAAGTTTTTGCCACAAAAAATGTGCTTGATGTTTATGCAAATGCCGCATACAACTACGAGCCGCTGATGCTTTCGGGCGTGGTTGAAAGCCGTTATCTGCTTGAATATGTGGATAAGATACAGAAAAATATTGTGCTTGGCTTTGTCATAATGATGATACTTTCGCTGATATTTGTCCTTAACTTTACGGATAAAATGGTAGCGCCTATCAATGCGTTTGTAAATACCATTAAGAAAATACGTCCCGACAATATCGTTCGTCCCGAGCCGACAAGGATACGCGAGATAAACGAGATGGGTACTTCCATAGCGGACGTTACCGAAGAACTGTCAAGCTTCTCAAAAAAGACTTCGGCCATACTTTCGCTTACGGGCGTTTCTATTGCGGCCTTTGAGTATGACCCCAATTCAAACTTCGTTTTTGTGACGGAGGATATGTTCAAGACTTTCGGTATGTACAAGCAGGACAACGCGCTTTACATGGACAGAAAAATATTTGAGAGCAGAATGACGCCGATCATCAGGGAAGTACGTCCCGATGTGGATATTATTGCGCCCATAAAGAACAAAAAATCGACCAGATGGCTCCATATCAAGACTGTTAAAGAGGGCGAGAAGATACTCGGTACTATCCGTGATGTCACGGAGGAAACGCTTGCAGGTCAGAAGAAGGATTACGAGCGCGACCATGATGCTTTGACGGGCTTCCTTAACAGACAGCCTTTCCTTGACAAGATGCGCAGCCATTTCAGCAGCGGACAGGGTCTTGCCTTGCTTGCTGTCTGTAAGATACCCGACCTTTCGTCTATCAATTCGCGCTACGGCTCTATCGTGGGCGACAAGTACATAAAGAGCATCGCCGACTCATTCTGGACACTTGACGAGCCTACAACAAAAATAGCACGTACCATGGGCGACGAATTTACAATGTATATCGACGGCATGACCGCTCCCGAAATAACGGAAAAATTCAATAAGCTGCTCGATAAACTTAATTCAACGGACTTTGTTGACGGCGACCTTACGATTCCGCACAATATTTTTGCGGGTGTTGCATGGTATCCCGCCAATACAAAAAATGCCGACGAGCTTGTTGCTTATGCGGAGTTTGCGGCGCAGTCGGTGGATAAATTCAGCGGCAGAAACCTTGTACAGGTATTCTCCGAGGATGCCTATAAGGCCACTATGGCTAACCACGAAAATCAGGACCGTATAGGTCAGATGCTTGCAAGCGGTGATATAAAATACGCTTACCAGCCTATAATTGATACCTCTACGGGCGATATTTACGGCTATGAGGCGCTTATGCGTCCGCAGGGGGAGGGTATAACTCCCGGTGACGTAATGCGCTATGCATCACGCAACGATGCGTTCTATGCAGTGGAAAGAACTACATGGTTTAACGCCTTGGATGGATTTGCTTCTCAGGTGGACAGTCTCAGTCCAAGACGTATATTTATCAATTCTATTCCCAATCAGCTGCTTAATGACGAGGATCTGGGTCTTATCGAGACCGAATACGGCGAGTATCTTGACAATGTGGTGCTTGAGATACTGGAAAATGAGCAGACCGATGCCGATTTTGTGGAAAAGAAGCGTAAACTGAAAGAAGAATGGAAATGTCTGCTTGCACTTGACGATTTTGGCAGCGGCTATGCCAATGAAAACTCGCTTCTTACCATAAAGCCCGACCTTATCAAGCTTGACCTTGACCTGGTTGCAAATATCGACGAGGATGCCGACAGACAGTCACTTGTCAAGAATATCGTGGGCTATGCACATAACCGTAATATAAAGGTACTTGCCGAGGGTATAGAAACAAGAGAACAGATGAATATCCTGCTCAGTTTGCAGGTCGATCTGCTTCAGGGCTTCTACCTTGCTAAGCCTAACGAAACTATTATTGAAACATTGGATGAAAAAATCAAGGAAGAGATCACTACTTTCGACCCCAATGATATGTTTAGTGCTAATGTTGCTTTTAGAAGGTAAAATAAAAAAAACGCTGTATCGGTTTGTGCTGATACAGCG
>JAEEGL016262748.1_pt1 | contig 13323 bp, 8 predicted proteins | sample 9134231 | NCBI WGS metagenome assembly JAEEGL01 (sample SAMN16246548, study PRJNA631951) | gut metagenome | biome: gut microbiome; feature: rumen; material: fiber-attached | host: Bos | place: Iran: Karaj | collected 2018-10 | reverse complement strand
TTACAGACTTTTATGATCAGCTAAAATCGCGTTCCAAAGGATATGCAAGTTTGGATTATGAGTTTAGTGAGTATAAACGTTCGGATTTAGCCAAATTGGATATTCTTTTAGCGGGTGAAATTGTTGATGCACTTAGTGCTATAGTACATAAGGATAATGCGTTTTATGTCGGTCAGAAGCTGACAACAAAATTAAAAGATATTATTCCGAGACAAATGTTTGAAGTTGCAATTCAGGCAGCAATCGGCGGAAGAATTATCGCAAGAACGAATATAAAAGCATTAAGAAAAAGCGTTCTTGATAAATGTTACGGCGGTGATATTTCAAGAAAAAGAAAACTTCTTGAAAAGCAGAAACGCGGTAAAAAGCGTATGAAAGCAGTAGGCAGGGTAGAAGTTCCTCAAGAAGCCTTTATGGCTGTTTTGAGCCTCAACGATGATTAAGGAGGTATAAATTGGCACTCGATACGGCACTTGTTATGATTTTAGCAGGCGGTGAAGGTAAAAGATTATTCCCTTTGACCAGAGATAGGGCAAAACCTGCTGTTCCTTTCGGCGGAAGATACAGAATTATTGACTTTGTTATTAATAATTTTATTAACTCCGGCTTCTATAAAATAAAAATTTTAACACAATATAAGTCAGATTCCTTAAATCAGCATATAGCAAGAAGCTGGCCTGTTTCATCAATATTAGGTCAGTATATAGATTTAGTTCCGGCGCAAATGCGTACTGACGGTAACTGGTATAAGGGAACGGCAGATGCCGTATATCAGAACCTTACTCATATATATGATGAAAACCCTAAACATGTATGTGTATTTGGCGGAGACCATATTTACAGAATGGATGTTTCTCAGATGATGAGATTTCATAAGAAAAACGGTGCTGCACTTACCATTTCTGCAATTCCTATACCTATTTCAGAGGCAAGCGAATTCGGTATAATAGAAGTAGACGATAATTGGCGTTTAATCGGTTTTCAGGAAAAACCTCAAACCACACCTAAGTGTATACCCGGAAGACCTGATATGTGCCTTGCATCAATGGGTAATTATATTTTTGAAACAGAAGATTTGGTAAGAGAAGTACAGCAAGACTCAGAAATAGCAGAATCACATCATGATTTCGGAAAAAATATTATTCCAAAAATGTTAAATGACGGCAGAGCCGTTTATGTATATGATTTTTCGCAAAATGAATATACCGGTATGTCAGAAGCAGAGCGCGGATATTGGAGAGATGTCGGAAGCATTGACAGCTATTGGCAGGCAAATATGGACTTGCTTGATTATGAACCCGAATTAAATTTATATTCTACCGATTGGCCATTAAGAACATATAATTATAACTTTCCTCCGGCAAAATTTATATGGAAAGAAGGAGCGAGAGTCGGTATGGCAACTAACTCAATGGTATCGGAAGGCTGCATCATATCAGGCGGCAGCATTTCAAGATGCGTTTTATCTCCGATGGTAAGAATAAACAGTTTTTCCAATGTAACTGATTCCATTTTAATGGAAAATGTTAATGTGGGAAGATATTCGGAAATTAAAAAAGCAATTATAGATAAGAATGTTGTAATACCGCCATATACAAAAATAGGTATAAATGCCGATGAAGACAGAGCAAGAGGATTTATAGTATCGGCAGGCGGTGTAACAGTTGTTCCGAAAGGCGCTAAATTATGAGTAAAAAAATTATTATAGGTATTATTATAGCTATTTTGCTGGGTGCTTTTACATTAATAGGATTACGTCAAAAATCTTCCTATGAACCGCAGCAAAATCTAAATGCACCCATTGAAATACCTTCAAAGGATATTGTAAAGATTAAGGATGTTGCAGATAAAGAAAAACCGATGGTTGTTATGTTCTACGTTGATTGGTGCGGATATTGCAGACGTTTTATGCCTAAATTCGGTAATTATGCAGAACAATACAAAGATAAATATACATTTGCCGTTGTTAATAGCGATGATGCGGATAATAAGCAAATGGTTGAAGATTTTCATATTATCGCATTTCCTGCTTTATTCATTGTTGATAATAAAATCAATCATAAATTTTCACTTCATCCTGCCGCTACAATTGAAAATGAAGTTATGGAAGAAGAGTTAAATAATTATATAAAAGTCAGAGAAAAAATACTTGTAAAGTAAAGTAAAATATATTTGACCACAGTTATTTTTATATTACAATAGTCTGTAATAGGACTATTGTAATTTTATGAATAAACCGAAGCTAATTAAAATTTCAGATTTAATTCTCGCTAATCACAGAGAAATTTCCGAACTATACAGTGAATATGCGAAATCTGTCGGTTTAACTTTTTCAAGTTTAGTTGTACTGAGTATTCTGTGGAAAGAGAAAGACTGTACACAATCTATAATAATGAAGAAGTCTTGTTTTCCGAAACAAACGGTTAATACTATCATTAAAAGTTTTATAAAACAAGGAATATTGAATGAATTAACGGAATTGAAATCCGATAAAAGAAATAAATTAATAAAATTTACAGATTTCGGGAAAAAATACGCAGATGATATAATGTTAGAGATACAAAATGCTGAGTGTTATGCCCTTGATATGGTGGGTGAAAAAAAAGCACGAATGCTGTCAGATATAATAGCCGAATACAAAAATAACTTAAAATTGGTAATTAATAATAAACAGAGGATATAAAATGAGTTACTTAAAAGATAAAAAATCTCGCTGGATACTATTATTAGTAATAATAATAGTTGTTCCGATTATTTTTAATTTTGCAAAAAATAAATTTATTGATTATAAAATAAAACAAGCAAGAAAAATCCCTGTAACAGTACAAACTATACACCCTGTGTATAAAGAAAGATATTATGAAGCAGATTCTGCCGGAAGATTAGAATCCAAATACACGGTTGATGTACTTGCAAGAATAAACGGATGGCTTCAAAAGAGATATTTTAATGAAGGTGATAAAATATCAAAAGGACAGCCTTTGTTCTTGATAGAGCCTGATGAATATCAAATAGCTGTGAGTAACGCAGCAGCAGCCGTAAGACAAGCTCAAGCAGCAGTAACAAATTCCGAAAAGGAATTAGCAAGAGCTCAGGAACTTGTTAAAAATGACTATGTAAGTAAATCATATTATGATCAGGTATTGGCAAATCGTGACAGTAACAGGGCTGCACTTGATGCTGCTAAAGCGCAATTATCTAATGCTAAATTAAATCTGAGTTATACAAAGGTTACATCACCTATCGACGGTAAAATAGGTAAAATAATTATCACTGAAGGGAATTTAGTAAATACTCAATCCGGACCTCTTGCAAGAATAGTAAGTATTAGTCCTATTTATGCATATTTTACTTTAAAAAGCAGTGAATTTTTGAAATTTAAAAAAGCAGATTCTTCTCATGATTTCAGTAATATGGAAGTTTCTTTAGAACTTGCTGACGGCACTGTTTATAATGAAACAGGTAAAATTGAGTTTGTAGATAATCAGGTTAATGAAACAACAGGTACAATAAGTCTTCGTGCAACATTTGAAAATTATGATGAACTTTTGGTTCCGGGTGATTTTGTTAAAGTAATGGTTAAATCAACCGAACCTTCAAAAGTTCTTATGATTCCTCAATCAGCTGCACTGGATGATTCAACGGGATATTATGTATGGGTTGTTACAAAAGATAATACCGTTGAAAAAAGATATATAAAAGTATCCGATGAGATAAATAAAAACTGGGTAGTAGAAGATGGTTTAGCTGAAACAGATGAAATAATAGGAAAAGGTCTTCAAAGCATTCGTATGCCCGGTCAAAAAGTAAACCCTGTTCCGTTAGAAGAAAATAAAGAAATAAAAGAAGAAACAAAATCGGAAACAGCGGTTGCAGCAGACGAAAAAGTTGAACAAAAAGAAGCTGCCGAAATGGCTGACACAGTTGAAACAACGCAAGAAACAAAAGAAAAAGAAGAAGTTGAAGCACAATAATTTAAGAAAACGGTAAAAAAATGGAAGATAATAATAAGAAAAAAGATTTATATTTCTTTATACAACGCCCAAGATTTGCTATAGTAATCTCAATACTTATAGTCCTTGTCGGTATTATTTCAATGTTAGGACTGCAATTGGAAAAATATCCTAACGTAACTCCTCCACAGGTAACAGTAAGAGCAACATACCCGGGAGCAAGTGCTGCTGTTATAGAATCTTCCGTAGCATCATTATTGGAAGCCCAAATCAATGGTGTAGAAAACATGATTTATATGGCATCAACTTCAACGGATGGTTCGTATCAATTAAATATATTCTTTAAAGTAGGTACAAATAAGGATATTAACCTTGTAAATGTACAAAACAGGCTTAAACAGGTTGAACCGCTGCTTCCCGAAGACGTAAAAAGACTTGGTGTTACGGCTAAAAATCAGGTTGCAGGTGCAGGTGCTTGTATTTTAAGTTTATCTTCTTCAAATGATTCTTGGAGCCAGTTGGATTTGACCAACTATGCAACGGTATTTGTAAAAGATGAAATAAGCCGTTTGGATGGTGTAGGTGAAGTTAACGTATTTGGAGCAGGCGATTACAGTATGAGAATTTGGCTTGATCCCTCTAAAATGGCAAATTTAAATGTTTCTGTTTCGGAAGTTCAAGCAGCCATTCATACACAAAATGTTCAGGTTTCATCGGGTTCATTGGGTGCGTTGCCAAGTAATACGGATCAAACTTTAAAAATGACATTGATGACTCAAGGTCGTTTAATTGAACCGGAAGAATTTGAGAATATTATTATTCGCTCAAATACAGACGGTTCAAGTATCAGAATAAAAGATATAGCAAGAGTTGAGCTTGGTGCATATACATATGACAGATTTGGTATGGTTGACGGCAAATCAGTTGCCGTTATTCAGGTTGTACCTCTGCCCGGTGCAAATACCATAAGCATTGTAAACTTAGTTAATAAGAAAGTTGCGGAAATTAATAAAACATTGCCTGAAACATTATCAATAAAAATGCAGCACGATGATTCTCAATTTATCCGTGAATCAATGAAGGAAGTTGTTTATACTATTTTAATTACTTCATTAATCGTTGTTATTGTAATATTTGTATTTTTAGGCGATTGGCGTGCAACATTAGTTCCTTGTATTACAATACCGGTATCTTTAATAGGTACGTTTGCCGCCTTGAAAGCATTTAATATGTCAATAAACCTATTAACTCTGTTTGCATTAGTGCTGGCGGTCGCGGTTGTTGTCGATGATGCTATTGTAGTTATAGAAAACGTAAAACGTCATTTGGAGGACGGAAAAACGCCAATTGAAGCAACTCAATTAACTATGCAGGAAGTTGGCGGTGCGTTAGTAGCAATGGCACTTGTTCTTATGGCCGTATTTGTTCCCGTATCAATGACTGGCGGACTTACAGGTTTGATGAACAGACAATTCGGAGCTTGTATAGCAGTATCTATCGCATTATCAGCTATATGTGCATTGTCCTTATCTCCTGCAATGTGTTCAATGATATTAAGAAAAGAAGACCCGAATAGAAAGCCGAGTAATGCATTTACTGCTCTTATTAAAAAGACCTTCTTAGCTTTTGATAAAGAATTTGATAAAATAACCGAATGGTATTTAGGTGTAGTTAAAAAATTTGTATATAATAAGAAATTATCATTAGTAGTATATTTTGTATTTGTAGTACTTTTGGTTGTTTCTCCGATGATGCTTCAAAAGGGCTTTATCCCTGATGAAGACCAAGGTGTTGTACTGGCGCAAATTGTGCTGCCTCCCGGAGCTGCATTAAACAAAACTCACGAGGTAGTAGACAAATTATCGGATTATGCTCGTAAAATAGATGGTGTTGATGTACACAGAATGATTGCCTTCGCAGGCATGGGACCTACAAATCAGGCATTTCTCGTTATTCCTTTGAAAGAATGGGGTGAAAGAAAGATATATCCTTGGAGCTGGGTAATAAGAAAAATTAAAGGTCAGCCTACGGATTTATCTCATAACGGCATTTTGCAGGAATTGAGGAAATATGCGGCATTAGTAAACGAGGCATCTATTGCGGCATTTTCACCTCCTGCTATTCAAGGTATGAGTATGTTAGGCGGTTTTGAATTCCAAATGCTTTCAAAAGGTGATTATTCCATACAGGAAATTGAACAGTTAGCAATGCGGCTTACTGCCGCAGCAAATGCTGATCCGAACTTGACCAGTGTTTATACGACTTTTCAGGCTACAGTACCTCAATACAGAGTTCATATAAATTATGATAAAGTACTTGCACAACATGTTGATATTAATGAACTTTATGCCACAATGGCTTCGACTCTCGGTACTTATTATGTAAACGACTTTAATAAATTAGGACGTGTATTTAGAGTACAGCTTCAGGCTGAATCAGATTTCAGAAATAAAGCTACCGACATGGAAAAAATATACGTTAAAAATATGCGCGGCGAGATGGTGCCGTTAATGACAATGATAGACCTCGAGCAGACAGTTGGTGCTGCGGCTATTACAAGATTTAACCAGTATCGTTCCGTTCAATTCTCAGGTCAGGCAACCGGAGGTAAAGGTTCAGGTGTTGCAATGGACGCAATGGCGAAAGTTGCATTGAAAACATTACCTAAAGATGTAGGCTATGACTGGTCAGGTACTTCATTGCAGGAAAGAGAAGCCTCGGGACAAGGTTTCGTATATGTTGCAATTGTTGTATTTGTATACTTATTCCTTGTTGCATTATATGAAAGCTGGTCAATACCTGTAGCCGTTATGCTTATAGCTCCTGTTGCTGCGCTTGGTGCATTTATATTTCAGTTAATGATTGGTCAACCGTTTGATTTATATTCACAAATAGGTATGTATACATTAATCGGTGTTGCCGCGAAGCAGGCTATTTTGATTGTAGAGTTTGCGAAAGAATTACACGAAAAACAAGGTTATGGAATTGAAGATGCCGCTATGGAAGCTGCAAGACTGAGATTTAGAGCTATTATGATGACGGCATTGGCATTTGTATTTGGTGTATTACCTATGGTATTTGCAACAGGTGCAGGTGCTCAGAGCCGTATTTCTGTAGGTTCAACCGTATTCGGAGGTATGGTTGCAGCAGCTACAATCGGTACGGTACTAACACCTGTTTTCTATGTACTTGTCCAATCTTTAGTTGATAGTGCCGCAAAAAGAAAACTGGCGAAACAACAGCAAACAATAGAATAAATGTTATAAAGAGTAGAGTGGAAATATGAACAAAAAATTATTTATATTAATGTTTTTAATGATTTCGGTAAGTCCGATATTAGCGGATGAAAATCCTTTCCGTGATGTATATGTCCAAGAACTGCCGCCTCGAATAATAACAGATAATGATGCAGCTGTTCAAACAACGGATACTTCAATACATAAAGTAAAATTATTTAAAAAGAAAACAAAAACAACTGCGGCAAAGGATGTTGAGGTAATAAAACCCGATAAAAAAACTCCAAAAGAACTAAAAAAAAAGGAAAGAGAAGCTGAAAAAGCCGCAAAAAAAGCATTAAAAAATTACAAACAAGAAGAAGAAACAATAGATGTTCAAGAAACGCCTGAAGCTGCACCTGTTGTAAATAATGCGGAAAATAATACTGTTTTAACGGATAGTACATATCAAGGAACAGTTGATACAACAAAAATTATGGAAGTTGATGAATGTGTTAAGGTTGCACTGGAACATCATCCTGCTATAAAATCGGCAATGAGTAATGCTGATGTTTATAAAAGCAGAATTGCACAAGCTTGGTCAAATTATTTCCCTACTTTGTCTGCAGGTATAAGTTATTCAAGAAATAATGCTCAAGAAACAACAGCACCAATAGCCGTTCAGAATTTTGATTTGTATTATGTTCCTAATATATCAGGTAATATGCTGTTATTTGATTTTGGGAAAACAAAGGCACAAGCAGATATAGCAAAAAGAACATATGAATCCGCAAAATACAATCTTGAAAATACTATTAATACAGTCATTTTTATTGTTAAACAGGCATATTATAATCTGTTATTTGCTCAGCAGCAGGTAAGAGTATATGAAGAGACAGTAAATGACTATGAACTTCATTTGAAGCAGGCGCAAGCATATTATGATATCGGTACAAAGCCTAAAATAGATGTTTTGACAGCAGAATACAATTTAGGGAAAGCCAGATTAGGCTTAATTCAGGCTAAAAATACATTAAAAATAGCATATGTTCAATTAAGTAATGCAATGGGCATGCCTGAATACTCCGATTATAATGTAATAGATAATCTTACTATGAAGACATATGAAATATCAATTGATGATGCAGTAAATACAGCATATGAAACGAGTCCGGAATTATTAGCTGCAAAGAAAAGAGCTGATGCTTCGGAACTTTTGGTAAGAGCTTCAAGAAGAGCATTTACTCCTAATTTATCAGGATTTGCAGGATATACCAGAGGCGGTCAGCATATAAACACCGATGACGGCTATCAAATAGGCGCTCAGTTAAGCTATTCTACAGTAAATTTGTTGTTATTAAAGAAACAGGTTGATGAAGCAAAAGCAACATATAAGAAAGAGCTGGCAGATTACGAAAACATCAGACAAAATATATATTTAGAGGTTAAACAAGCTTATTTGAATTTAACTACGGCTCAGGAAAGTGTTTCTGTTGCAAAACTTTCGATGGATCAGGCAAAGGAACAGTATGATCAGGCTTCCGGAAGATATAAAGTCGGTTTAGGTGATGCCATTGAGCTTAAAGATGCGGAAACCACATACAGAAATTCACAGCTCGATTATTATAATGCGATATTGAATTATCACGTATCAGCTGCTAATCTGGAGAAGTTAATGGGTTCTCCTCTTAAACAGACAGAAAATGAATTGTTATAATCCTTATAAATATTTCTTTTTATGGTAATTTGATATAGAATATTGATATTAAGGGAATTTTAAAGGATGAAATATAAAAGCTGTCAGTGGGTAAATAGGGGTATTGAGTTCAGAACGGACTCATTGCGTTTATGCTGTTACGGATATCTGCAAGGCAGGGAAACTGAGTATCAAACTACAATAAAAGAAAATTATCATGGCGAGCTTCTCGATTGGAATGAAATTTTTAAAATAAAAGAAGAAATGAAAGCTATGCACAAAAAAGGCGAATACCTTGATGCGTGCAAAGATTGTATTTATCTTTTTGAAAAAGACTGGGACGAAGAAAACTATATAAATCATTTTACTTTAAATCATTGGACAAAATGTAATTGCAATTGTATTTATTGCTATACAAAAGATGACAAAAAAGCATTTAATTCATATAAAGAATATCCGATATATCCTGTCATTAAGGATATGTTCAAAAAAGGAGTAATACAAAAAACAGCGGAATCCTGTATTATTTTTGGCGGCGGAGAACCGACCATATTAAAAGATTTTGATAAACTCATAGATTTATTTTTGGAAAAAGGCTGTAAAAATATAAGGATAAACTCATCCGGAATAAAATATTCAAAAAGCATAGAAAAAGGCTTAAAACTCGGTGCAATAAGCCTTGTAATATCAACCGATGCAGGCTGCAGAGAAACCTATGAGAAAATTAAAATGGTAAAAACTTATAATAAAGTTTGGGAAAATATTCGTAAATATGCAAAAGCTGCGGGAGACAGTAATCTGTTAAAAGTCAAATTTATATTATATCCGGGGGTTAATGATACATATGAAGAAATCAATAAATGGTTTGACGAAGTAATAAAAAACGGAGTTAAGGCAGTAAGTTTAAGTGTTGAACAAGGCTGGTATAATACGCATCAACCGAACTTTACACCGGAAATATACGAACAAATAGCATATATGGAAAAACGTTCAAAAGAATTGGGATTGGATTTGGAAATATATTGTGAAGCTCTTGCTGTATTAAGAGAACATAAATAGTTTTTAATAAAATATCATTAACTTAATTTATTGACTAAAACAAAGTAATATACTTCAATAAAAGTATGGAAAGAATGCTAAATTTTAACGGTAAATGGAGAGATTATCAAAAAAGAATACTTGATAACCTTAATTATCATCTTGCCGATAATAAAATTCACGTTGTAGCCGCACCAGGGGCAGGTAAAACAACTCTCGGGATAGAAATTATTGCAAGATTAAATAAACCTACTATTATTCTTGCTCCTACTATTACTATAAGAAATCAATGGAAACAGAGAATTATTGATGCTTTTCTTGAAGATAAAACAAAAGATATTATTTCTTTAAATATAAGAGAGCCTAAATTTATAACTATTATTACTTATCAGTCTTTACTTGCGGCATTTTGCGGAAATGATAAACCTGTTGAACTGCAAGACGAAGATTTAACAGAAATAAATTGGCAGGAAGATGCAGCAAATGACTATAAAAATCAGGATGAAGAATTTTTAGAAGAGGAAGAAAACGCTGAAAACAAGTTTAAACGCTTAAATAAAGCCAAAGCCGATGAAGTTATATCAATAATAAAAAGAGCAAGAATAGATATTCTGTGTTTTGATGAAGCGCACCATTTGAGAAAAGAATGGTGGAAAGCATTAAATTATTTAATGGATAATTTACAGCCGAAACAGACACTTTCACTAACTGCAACTCCTCCTTATGATGCCGATGTTTCGGAATGGGAAAGGTATTCAGAGCTTTGCGGTGAAATAGATGAAATTATTTCCATTCCTGAGCTTGTTCAAAACGGTGATTTATGCCCTCATCAAGATTTTATTCATTTCTCGCTCTTAAGAAAAACCGAATCTGAAGAGATAAATAAGAATATTTTAAGAATTAGAAATTTTATAAAATCCACCTTGGAAAATAAAAACCTGATTAAATTAATGTATTCTTTTTTAGAGCAAGAAGATGTTGAAGCAATGCTTGAAGAACCTAAAATATATGTTGCTGTTGCATCATTTTTGAAAGCATCAGGTAAAGGTGTTCCCGAAAACTTTATGCAGGCATTTGATGTTACGGAAAAGGATATTCCCAAGTTTACCGAAGAATACCAAAAACAATTTTTGTCATTTATTCTGCTTAAAGACAACCAAAAACTTGAAAAACATAAAGAATTGCTGGATGAAATATACAACAGTGCAAAAGTGGCAGGCGTAATATATAATAAATCCGTATATTTAAATGACAGTCCTAAAATCAAACGCCAAATCGCTAACAGTTTAGGCAAACTTGATTCAATAAAAGAAATTGTTGATTTAGAAGCAAATTCGCTAAAAAATAAGCTCAGAATGGTTATTTTGGCGGATTATATAAAATATGATGTCACAGATTGCTCTGTACTTGGGGTTATTCCGATATGGCAGACATTAAAAGAGCGCAAAGATATTTCACTTTGCGTTTTAACGGGAAGTATTATTCTTCTTCCTGCCGAATTAAAAAATGAACTAAATATAAGAGCTAATGAAATGGGATTAACGGAATATATTGTTTCCAATCCTTTTGAAAGAGATACCGACTATTTAAGAGTAACCGCAAAAGGTGCAAAACGTTCAATAATAGTTGAACTGATAACCCAAATGTTTAATGACGGATTAATTACCGTCATGGTCGGAACACAGGCATTATTAGGCGAAGGATGGGATGCTCCTTGCATAAATTCGTTGATATTATCAAGTACGGTAAGTTCTTATATGCTTTCTAACCAAATGAGAGGAAGAGCAATAAGAATTGATAAAAAATGTCCAGATAAAATTTCTAACATTTGGCACTTAGCTTCCGTTAAAATACTTACCGTTATGGAAGAATTAAAACAGCAATTACCTTCTAAATCAGAACAAGAACAGGAACCTGAAATCCAAATATTTGATTATTTACAACTATATCAGAGATTTAAAGGGTATGAGGCGCCCTCATATAAACAGCCATATTACATAGAAAACGGCATTGAACGAATATTACCCGATGATTTTATAAGAAAAATCAATTATAATATGGGACTTTTGACGGAACGTAATTTTATTGCTCTCAATGCAGGCATGAAAGAAAGAGCCGTAAATAGAAAAGCCACGCGGGATTTATGGAAAGCAGGCTTGACGCGTGACTATAATGCTCCTCAAAAAGAATTAAGAACAGGTGTTTCTACAACAGCCAAAATGAAAAACTTCTATTACCGGAGCGGTTATTATTATATTTTATTTACTTGGTTAACTTTATTTTCCGCTATAGCAATGTTTTTTGTCCAAGCAGGTACTTTTTACCTTGCACTTATTCCGTTTATAGCATTTATAGTCGTAATGATAAAGCCCACATATAAACATTTAAGATGTTCAAGTCCCGAAAAAATAATGAGACAAATAGGTATAGTTATTCTGGAAACGTTGTATTCAATGGGAGAGATAAAAACCAACCTAAAAAGAATAAATGTTCAGTGCAAGCAGAATATTATTGACGGAAGCATATTTTTCTCTGTTACAAACATTTCACCTGAAGAAAACAACCTGATAATAAAATCTATTATGGAGTTTCTTGACCCTATCCAAAACCCAAGATATATCTTTATAAGAAGAGATAAAATAAAAAAACATCAAACAACAGATTATCATGCCCTGCCGTCAATAATCGGGCAGAAAAAAGAATATACAGATGTCTTTAAAGGTTTATGGAACAGATATATAGGGGATTGCGATATAGTTTATACCCGTTCCGTTGAAGGAAGAAAGTTACTTTTAAAAGCAAGAAAAGAAGCTTTTTCTGAATTGGTACAGAATTCAAAAACAAAGAAATTAAGCCGTTTTGAGTGATAATTAAAAAATCAGTTGACTTAAAGTTTTTAGTTGGTATGATAATTACAGAAAAATTAATATGTTGTGTGCCACAATAGCTCAGTTGGTAGAGCAAGGGACTGAAAATCCCTGTGTCCTTGGTTCGATTCCGAGTTGTGGCACCATTTTTTTATTCTTGTATAGACTAAATTGACTGTATTTTTAACCGTAAAGATACACTGTTATTTTCCACCTCAGTTGAGATGTACGCTTAATATGAGATTTTTTACCTTTATGCCCTGTGTGTCGGGCATTTCGCAGTTGGAAGTTTCCAATAAATTCTCATCTTAGCAGTCCTGAAAGTCCCAAAATCTTCCAATTTTGTCCAATTAGTTCCTAATTCTGTCCCAATATCGGTTTGCAGGATTTTTACGTTGTTTCACCTGAGATGAGATTCTTATGGTAAATCGCATTGTTTTTATTACTTAACTATTTGTACATTTAATCAATTTATTTGCCTTGACTAAATTTGTGTTTATTTTAAAATATTTACATCCCCCATAGGGGGTTATAGTTTTAATGAGGTAAAATGC
>JAEEGL016250702.1_pt1 | contig 13323 bp, 11 predicted proteins | sample 9134231 | NCBI WGS metagenome assembly JAEEGL01 (sample SAMN16246548, study PRJNA631951) | gut metagenome | biome: gut microbiome; feature: rumen; material: fiber-attached | host: Bos | place: Iran: Karaj | collected 2018-10 | reverse complement strand
GTCAACAAGGGTCTTCGGGATCATCTTGTCGGCCTTGAAGAGGATCGCGCAGTCGAAGACGAAGTAGATCGCCGCGACGCCCGCGCCGAAGAGGCAGAGCCAGAGGATGACGCCGAGTCCGCCGGACCCGGTCACGACGGCGAAGAAGCCCGTGGAGCTCTTTTTCTTGGCGGCCGGCTGCGACTGGTCGGGATTGGCGGCCAGCTCCGTGGACTGAGCCGGGGCGGCCTCCGCAGCAGGCGCGGCGGGGGCGGCGAAATCAGGCACGGCGGGCGCGTCCTGGGCGATGAGGGCTCCGGCGGAGGCCGCGAGGATTCCGGCGGTGAGCATTGCGACTTTGGTCATGGTCTTCATTCTTGGTTCCTTAGTTCCTTAGTCTCTAAGTTCCTGGTTCCTAAGTTCCTGGTTCCTAGTCTCTAAGTTCCTGGGTTGTTGGGTGATGGGGTTGGAGGTGGGGGTTAAAGCTTGCGGGCGTATTCGGACTGCGCGTACTTGGAGCGGAGCTTGCTGCGCATGCGCTCGGCGTCGGCGGTGCGGTTGAGCGCGTCAAAGGCCTTGGCGGCCTTGTAGAGCGCCTCGGGCTGGATCTCCTTGACGTTTTCATAGAGCACGACGACGCGGAGGTAGCCGTCCTTGAGGGCGTTCATGGTCTCTTTGCGCTCCATGAGCATGTCGCCGCGCATGACGAGCGCCGCGGCGGACGCCTCGCGGCCGCCCTCGGCGATGGCCTTGGTGATGAGGTCGTTCAGGCGGGCGCCCTTGCCCGTCTTGAGCAGGGCCTGCCAGTACATGGGGGCGAGTTCGCCGAGGTAGGCGGCCTCGGGCTTGGCCTTGACGAGTCCCTCGCAGGTCGCCACGGCGCCTGCGGCGTCGCCCGAGGCGAGCTGGGCCTCGGCGAGGTAGCGGGCGGCCTTCTCGTCCCACTCGAGCATCGCGTAGGTCTTGACGATCTCCTGCAGCGCGGGGACGGCCGTCGAGGCGTTGCCGGAGCGGACGGCCGCGACGGCCGCGTCAAACTTGGGCGGCTTGGCGACCGCGATGCGCGCGACCTTGTCGGGCGCAAGCTCGATTTCCGACGACTGCCCGTTCTGGCGCATCTGGATGATGGTGTAGACTCTTCTGGCGGGATACCAGCGGATCTTGCCGGCTAGCTGCTTGCCGTCCTTGGTCAGAACCCGGCCGTCGATTTGCGCGTGAGCGGCGGGCGCGGCGAGGAGGAGCGCCAGAAGCGCCACCGCCGCCGCCTTGATGTTTGCTGCCTTGCTGTGCATGTTCTTGTCCTCTTTCCGGCCCGTGGGCCGTCTGATTGTCGCGATGCCAGTCTCCCCTACTTGCCGGCGTTGCCGAGCTCGATCTTGGCCTGGTTCTTCCAGGCGATGAACTCAACGCGGTACCGGCCGTGCGGGAAGGTCTGGAGATAGGTGTCCGCGTTCTCGTCGACGATGTCCCATTCGCCGGACTCGATGAGGAGCGGGACCGATTCGAAATAGGCGGTTTCGACGAGCGGCAGAATCTGAGCGTTCGCCATGTCGGCCGAGTCGATGAAGCCCTGATAGGAGATCGCCGCCTGGCCGCGGAATTCGTTGGCGCGCTCCTTGGTCCCGAACTCGGCCTCAGCCTTCGCCTTGCGCGACATGATGCGGCCGATCTCGACGTCGGCCTGGGCCTTGTCGAGCGGCGTCGTGCGGCGCTTCCTCACGTCCTTCATGGCCTCGATGGCGTTGTCGAAGAGCTCCTTGCGCTTCTTGGCGTCCTTCTCGACCTTTCCGGCCTCGGAGGCCGCCGTGCAGAAGAGAAGCTTGGCGTCGAGCATGAGGGTGTAATTGGGGTAGTCGGCGATGAAGGCGTTGAGCTTCTCGACCGCCGCGGCGTACTCCTTGGTCGCCACCAGCAGCTCGCACTCGGCGAAGCGCGCCTGTGCCAAAAGCACGGGGTTCTCGGCGGCGTTGGCGAGAACGCGGTCGAGACCCTGGCGGGCGAGGTCGTACTCCTTGGAGTCGAGCAGGGCGCGGGAGGCGCGGAAGATGTCGTGGTCGGAGAACTTGGTGCTGCCGGCGGAGAACATCTCGCGGTAGCGGGAGACCGCCTCCTCGCGCATGCCGAGCTTCATGAGGTTGTCCGCGAGCATCGGGAGGGCGCTCTTGGCCTGCTCGGAGTCGGGATAGTCCTTGCGGAGGCGGGTGAGGGCGGCCTCGGCCTTGTCGAGTTGCTTCTCCATCGTGTACAGGGAGCCGATCTGGATGAGGGCGCTCGGGGCGGAGGCGGAGTCCGGGAAATCGTTGACGAGCGCCTCGTAGGTCTGGATGGCGAGGGCGCGGATCTTCTTCGTGCGCTCGGGGTCGCCGGGGACCTGCGAGAGGCAGAAGGCCTTGCCGTACATCGCGGCCTCGCGAAGGGCCTTGTTGCGCTTCTTCTCCTCGTCGTTCACCTGCGCGGTCGCCGGCGGCTCCCTCAGCGTCTCCGCGAGTTTGTCGAAGCTCGACGCGGCGACGGAGACCGCCTTCACGCCGCGCGCGAGATCGGTGGCGTTGGTGGTGCCGGAGCGGAGGATGTCTATGCCGAAGTCCTTGTAGGCGTTGGCGAGGCGGAAGCGCGCCGTCATAAGCTCCTGGGTGGGGCGGTCGCGCGTCTCGAGGCGCTTCACATAGGTGTTTGCGGCAACGATGGCGTTGGTGAGGTCCTTCGTCTCCTCGTAGATCGTGACGATGCGGTTGAGGGCGTCGAAGGCGCGTGGCGAGTTGGTGTAGTTGTTGGCCGTGATCTTAAAGTAGTTGAGCGCCGAGGCGTAGTCCTTGTCCTGGTAGGCCTTTTCGCCGAAGGAGGCGAGATAGACGGGGCAGGAGGCGTGGTTGGGATAGAGCCTGAAGAAAAGGTCATAGACCTGGAGGCGCTTGTCGGCGCGGCCGTATTCCAGCCAGTTCTCGGCGAGGCGGATGAGCTCGTCGCCGGCCTGTTGCATCGTGTCCTTCCCGGAGCAAAAGCGCTCGGCGAGATGGGCGGTCACCGTGTCGGCGTAGAGCTCGGCGTCGGGGTCGTGGTCGGACTGCATGGCTTCGATGTAGCAGCGGACGAGGTCGCCAAGGGCGCCGACGGCCTCGGGGCAGTCGGGGAAGGCGTTCAGAACCTGCGGCAGGCGTTCGCGGGCGTTGGCGGTCTGCCCCTGGGCGAAGAGCGCGCGGGCGTCGCGGAACTGGATCTGGCGGACGCGCGCGGTCTGCTCGTCCGTGACCTGCGTTTCGACTTTACCATGGAAAGTGTCCACAAGGATGGCGCGGACGGCCTCGGCGCGCTCGCCGGCTTCGGCGGCCCAGTTGCTCTCGGGGTATTTCAGATAGACGTTGAGGAAGTGGTTGTAGGCGCCGTCGCCCTTGCGCTTGCCGCCGACCTTCGCGCCGAGGAGGAGCGAGAGAACCGCCTCCTTCTGCTCCGCGTTGCTGATGCTGAAACCATCGGCCTTCAAGAGACGTTCGGCCTCGGCCTGGAGCATGGCGGCGAGGAGGTATCGGCATTCGGCCATGGGGCTTACGCGCGTCAGCGGGTCGCCCGTCTCGGCCTCCTGCTCGACCAGCGCCTGGTGAATTGCCGTCAGCGTGGGCAGGTAGTCGTCCACGAGTTTCTTGGCCTCTTCGGCCTTGTGGTTGATCATGAGGGCGTGGGCCTTGAGAACGATGGCCTTGCCGAACCAGAGGTCCTGCACCCACAGCAGTTTGTCCGCCCAGCCGTTGACGTCCTTGCAGTATGCCGCCTTCTTCGCCTTGTCTTCCGTCTCCTCGGCGAGGGCGAGGGAGATTTCGGCCATTTCGGCGAGGCACTGGCGCTCGACGTGCTGCGGGAGCTTCTTCTTCTGGGAGAGGAGAAGCTTGTACATCTTGAGGGCGTTTTCGCGCTCCTTGAGGTTGAGGAGCATCTGGGCGTACTTGTAGGCCGCGTCGTTGAAGAACTCGCCAAGGGCTTCGGGGACATCCTTGTCGTATTGCTTGAAGAAGCCCTCGTAGATCCCCTTCGCATCCGCGTACTTCTGGCGCGCATAGTAGGCGTCGGCAAGCGCGAGCTTCATGGCCCACGCCTCGGGGGAGTTCTGGTCCGGCACCTTGGCGATGCGTGCCTTGACCTCGTCGAATTTGCCGAGGGCAAGCTCGCCCTCGAGCTCATGGACGGCCAGGCGGGCCTTGGCCTCAGGGTACTTCGCGGACAGCTCCTTGAGGACGAGGTCCGCGATGTCCACGTAGTAGAGGCGCTGCAGCCCCTTCACATAGTGGATGCCCTCGCGGATCTCGCGCTCTTTCGGGTCCATGTCCTGCTGGGCGAACGCATGGAGCGACGCCATCGCCGCCACTGCCAGCATCAGGCGCGGCGCGGAAAGGAATGTTCTTTTGGCGGGGTGCATATTCTCTTTATACCTTGTTTTCGCGGTTTGGTCAATCCCCTATTTTGCCCCAGGCCCTGTCGAACGCCTCCGGGGCGACGAGGAAAAAGTGGCATGGGGCGCCAAGATAGCGGGCGAGATCCTCCCTGAGCGACTTGTCCACGGGGTTCAGGATTCCCACGAGAAGTTCGCCTCCGACCTCGTCGAAGACCACTGCGCCCTGGCGGATGAGGTAAGTCGCCGGCACTTCGCGGTGGTCAACGCGCTGCGGCTCGAAGGCGTCGAGATCGATGAACGGGATGCGCCCCTTGTCCTGCAGGTGCTGGACGAGGCCGTCGAAGCCGGGAATGGAGCGGTCCACGACGGCATGGAGCACGGAGACGGCGGCGCCGCGCGACTTCGACATCTGGACGGTGAGGTCCTCGACGATCTGGGAGTATTCCTCCTCCTTGAGCAACCCGTCGGACCGGAGGCCCCATGCGAGATCGACCTCGCGCTTCAGGACGAGCTTGTCGAGGACGACGCCCTCGGGCGGGGGCGGCGTGGACTCGGCCGAAGGGGATTCATCGCGGACGGCGCCGGCGCCGCCCGCGTCCGCGACCTCGCGGAGAAGCGTCTCAAGAGAGGCGAGCGCCTCAAGCGCGTCGAAGTCCGCCTCCGCATGGGGGCGCAGCTTCTCGGCCACGCGGGCGGCGGCGGGGGCGTCCCTCTTCGAGACGATGACACGGGAGAGTCGGATGAGCGTGGCCCGGGCGCGAAGCGTGTTGTCTGCCCGTCCGTACGCGGCGGCGAGTGACTCCAGAACGGCCAGGTCGTTCGGTGACGACTCCAGCTGCCGCTCGTAGAGGGAGATGGTCTCCTCGTTTGAAAGATTGGATGATGTGAGGCCTTCGCTCATCGTGCCATGATTATAACCGAATGGGGAATCTGGCGTCAAAGCTTTTTTGCGCGCGGGGCGGCATGGTCGCGGTCATGAAAAGCGGTCCGGCTGCCAACTAATCGGAAGGATTGCGCCGGAGCCGCGGTATCGAAGGCGCGGCGCCGGGGCGCGTGACGCACAGGGCGGCGGCCTCGGTCGCGTCTGCCATGGCCTCGCTGAGCGATGCCCCGCGCTGGATGGCGGCGAGGAAGTAGCCAATGTATGTGTCGCCAGCCGCAGTGGTGTCCACAGCCTCGACCTTTGGCGCCTGGACGGCGACCCTTTCGCCGCGAATGTCCGCGACGGAACCCGCGGCGCCAAGCGTGAGGAGGATTCCGGCGCGCGGGAACTTCGTGCGGAGCGCGTCCAAAACCGCGCCGCAATCGGTTGTCGCCGCGAGTTCGGCGGCTTCAACCTCGTTCACGATGAAGAGATCCACGAGGTCGAGCGGGTATTCCGTCACCTCGGGGCCCATTGGCGCGGGGTTGAAGGCTATGGAGAGCCCGCGGGCATGGGCGGCGCGCATGATTTCCGGGATGGACGAGATTTCGTTCTGCATGAGAAGCGTGTCGCCCTCGCCGAAGTGCGAGAGGACTGACTCGGCATCGGCCGGCGTTATGGCGCGGTTCGCCCCGCCGCAGATGATGATGCAGTTCTGGCCCGACTCGTCGACTTGGATGACCGCGTGGCCAGTCGGCTCGCAGCAGGTCTCAAGCAGCGAGACGTCTGCGCCGTCTTTCGCCAGAGCGTCTCTGAGCCACGCCCCGTCCGCGCCAATCTTGCCGGCGTGCGCGACCCTGGCGTCTGCGCGGGCGAGCGCCGTGCTCTGGTTGAAGCCCTTGCCTCCGGAAAAAACCTTGTAGCTCGCGGAGGCGAGCGTTTCACCCGGACGCACAAAGTGCGGCACGGAATAGACGTGGTCGATGTTGACCGATCCGAAATTGAGTATCGTGCCCATGGGGTCTCCTGGTTCCTAGCCCCGCGCCGCTCGTCGCGCGAACAGGGTCGTGCCGCCGAAGAACGCGAGTAGCGCGACCACCGAAAACAATGGGGGAATGAAGGATGGCGATTTGCCTATATTCACCGTGTGGCGGCCCGGTGCCAGGTGGACGCCGATGAAGGGTCCGTACCCGGCTGCGACGGGTTCCACACTGGCGCCGTCCACCCAGACAGGAAGCTTCCATGCCTTGCGCTCGAGGACGAGAAGCATGCATTCCGCCGTCGAATCTGTCTCGATCTTCGAGGTGAAATGTCCCTTTTGCAACCGGCGCGAGAGCGTCTTGCAGGATGCCGGGGGATTCGAATCCGCCGCGTTGGGGCAGGGGATGTCGGCGCCGATGGCCAGCGCGGCGCCTCCCGCCGCAATCTTATGCGCCAACATCGTCTCGTCCACGCCGGTCCAGCGCGCATGCATTGCGCAGTAGGGGATGGTCTCCCTGGCGCGCAGAAGCTCAAGGCTGTTCTGCGCGGGGGTTTGCGCTTTTGTGATGCCGTTGGCGCCCAGATTGAAGAAGAAGACATGGTCGAAGGCGGAGCGGTCAATTGCCCGCGAGAGTGTGGCGGGGATGACGAGGTGCTGCGCGCCGGCTTCCCGGCAAAGCGCCGCGACGCCGCCGCGCGCGTTGGAGAGGAAGGCGTTGTTGTCCACGTCGTCGTACGGGACGCGACGGATGCCGTGGAGCGAAAGCGACTCGCGGAACCATTCGGGCACCTGTCTCACGCCGAGGACGGCGACGGTTGGGATTTCCGTGGCGGGCAGTTTCCCGCGGACAGTCTCGGTGACGGCGTTCGGCTTGTAGGAGAGGCTTTTGTCCACGGTGAACATGAAGGGACGCGTGGCAATGAAGACGTCGATTGAGAATGCGACGAGAATGACAGTCGCGGCCGTCTGTCCGCGGCACTTTCCCCGCGCAAGCGCGAAGGCAAGCGCCGAAACAAGTCCGAAGCCGAGAATCGCGTGCCAAAGGGCGTGGACCGCGTGCTGCGTCATCGGTCCCATGAGCTGGCGGGCGCCGAGTTTTCCGAGGATGGCCGCGAAAGAGTCGGTGGATGCGTTCACATGGAGCGCGTAGAAGACGCTGGCGGCCGCGGCCGCCAGCGCGGCGTAGGCAAAGCCTGCGCGAAGCCGTCTGTCACAGTCGCGCGCCATGAGGGCGGCAAGTCCGGAGCCGGCGAGAACCGCCGCCGAAAATTCGACAAGGCGCATGAACTTGACGGGCGCGCGGAGGTACGACATATAGGGGATCGCGTAGAAAAGGCGGTAGAAGGGGGCGTAGCGGCCGAAGGCGAGCAGGAGCGCCACGAGGCCGACAAGGGCCCAGAAAGGCGCGTCGGAGAGGAAGCCGGGCATTTCGCCGCCGTCGGTTTCAGTCGTCGTATTTCCCCGCCGCCGGCGGGCCGCGACGAATGCGGCGATCGCGAAGAGCGCGAGGGCGACGGGGATTGCTCCGAGATAGACAATGTGCTGGCGGAAGTTGAAGAAGCCGCCTGTTCCCGGGTGTGAAGGATTCCATCCCTCGGAACGGCCGAGGCGTCCCCAGTAGGGGTGTTCGCGGTCTCCCGACCAGGTGCCGAGAATCGCGGGAGCCACGAACTCGATGATCTCCTCCGGCGGGAGGCTCCAGTTTGTGGCGAAGATCCATTGCTCTCGCGTCTTGGCCGCTTCGTCCGTCGTCTTCGCCGTGTCCGGGGCGGTTTTGTCCGCGGCGGGCGCGGAGGCCGTGAGCGCCGTGCCGCTCGATTCCGCGATCTGTTGCTTTCGCCAGGAGAGGGTCGAGGTGGCGGTCCGGTAGATGCTCGGCGCGGCGACGAGCGCGAAGACGGCGAAGGCGATGGCGCATCCTGCCAGGAACCGACGCGTCCGTTCACGCAGAGGGCGGTGCGCGGCGTTCGTGGCGAGGAGCCAGAGCGCATAGAGTGCGGCGACGGCGAGGAACTGCGGCCCGATGTCCGGTCCCCAGCGGAATGTCCACGCCGCAGTTGCCGCCGCAAGCGCGTAGGCGAGGAGATCCTGGCGCCTCATGGCGTGGACGAGGAACGCGAAGGTGCAGACGGCGTACGGCATCATCGTGAAGTACGCCCTGTGCCCTGCGGAGACAAGCGTGAAGGAATAGCCGGCGAAGGCGTAGGCTCCCCCGGCGAGGGCGGCGGCGGTCTTTGGCGCGCTCCGCTCCCGCATCAGCCAGTATCCGCCGAGAGCGCTCGCGACTGTCGCGAGCCAGTATGTGAAGTCATGGCGGAAAAGCGGAGGAAGGATGAGTTCGAGAATGTCGTCGATGGAAAGGCTCGGTACCTCCTCGAGAATCGCGACCAGGCGCTCCAGCTTGTAGGTCGACGTGTAGAACGGGGCGCTGTCGGGCGACGGCAGAACGGTGTACTTGCCAAATGCCGGCAGGAATACAAGGAGTGCGAAAACGGGCCAGAAAAGGAGTTGCCAGTTGTCCAATAGGAACTGCTTAGTCTTCTGCATGTGGAAAAGCCTCGCTGCTTGTGCGTCGTTGCGCTAAAAATTATAGCAAAAAGCGGATTGAACCGCGCAAGGCCGCTTTGCGCTAAAATAGAGTTATGAACTTCAAGTTTTTCCTCGACGGCGGCCCCGTCATGTGGCCGATACTGGCCCTGTCCGTAATAGGCCTCGCCATACTCATCTGGAAGGCCTGTGAATTCCGCGCCGGGCGCCGCACGGCGAAGGGGCTCGTCATCGTCTCCACGATAATCACGGCGGAGCCCATGCTCGGCATACTCGGCACCGTGACCGGCATCATGCGCACGTTCAGCGCGCTGAACGAGGCCGGCGGCGCCGCGAATCCGCTCGCCGCCACGGCGGGCATCGGCGAGGCGCTCATAACGACGGCGGCTGGCCTCGTTGCCTCGCTCATCCTCCTCTTCCCGTACAACATCCTGGACAACCAGGTCGAAGACTGATGTCCCGCAGGCGAAAAGGCGTTAGGATGGAGATGACGGCGCTCATGGACGTCATGTTCCTCGTCCTCGTCTTCTTCATCTATTCGATTTTCGACATGACCGTGCACCGGGGCGTAAAAGTGGATCTTCCCGACGCGCGCGGCGCGGAGGAGCGTGGCGAACGGGTCGTGATAACGGTGCTGTCCGACGACTCTCTCCAGCTCAACGGCGTGCCAATGGCCAAGGACGACATCCTCGCCCGCGTCACGGAACGCGTAGCGGGCAAGGAAAATCCGTCGATAATCGTCTCCGGCGACCGCTCCTCTTCGCTTGGCGCTGGCATCGGACTCCTCGCCGACCTCAAAGCGCTCGGCGTCGCGCATGTCAGCTTCCAAGTTAACGGCGCAGATGGCAAATGAAGCCATTCCTTAGAGCGCTCATCCTCTCCGTGGCTGTGCATGGTTTTCTCGCCGTTGCGCTGTCGTTCTACTTCGGCCGTCTCCCCGCAGTGGAACTCCCGATGCTTGACCTGTCAGCCATAGAAATTTCATTCTCCGATTTTGAGCGCGAAGCGCCCCCCGTCCAAGCCCTTTCCCCGGAACCTGCCCCCCCTCCACCCGCCCCTTCGGAGCCTGGCACCATTCCTGATCCAGTCCAGCCGCGAGATGACTTCATCGCGCGGAAGCCTTCCCCGCAGCCACTTCCAGAGCCTGTCATCCATCCGAAACCTATTCTCCCCGACGAGACGACGGAAAAGCGAACGTACCTGACCCCAATCGCGCCTGCGTCGCCCGCGCCGCGTCAGGCGCGGGTTGACGCGCCGCCACGTCCGCTGAAGAACATTCGTCCGGACTACCCCCGTAGTGCGCGGCAGCACGGCGACGAGGGAGATGTGACGCTTGAACTTTCGATCACGGAACGGGGGACGGTTTCGTCCGTGAACGTGGTTTCGTCGAGTGGCCATCCAGAACTGGACGCGGCGGCGGTGCGCGCGGTGGAGACGGCACGCTTCTCGCCGGCGAAATCGGGGCCTATCGCAATTCCGTCGACAGCGCGGATCACGATCTCGTTTCGACTCTCGCAACAATAGGGAAAGAGGCCGTTATGCGGGGAACCGCATGGTAAAAAGAGATTTGTCTTTTGCCATCTGTCACCTGTAGTATAATGGTTGGTAAAAGCAAAAGCAAGGAAGACCAAACCATGTGGAAACGGAATCTTGCCAAAATCGGTCTTGCAGTCGGCGCCTTGGCGCTGTGCTGGTTTCTTGAGTCCGCGGGACTCATAAAAGGCGGTGACGCCCCCCGAAGCGGAGCGGACAAGGGTCCCGTCACCCAGAAAATTGCGGAAAAGCCGGCGCAGCCCGCGACGCCCCCTCCCGCGCCAAAGGCCGTCGCGCAAAAGCCCGCGACGCCTGCGACGGACGACGGCATCGCCCAAGACGGCGAATACTTTGACAAGAAGCATGTCGCCGCCTACATCAGAAAGTTCAAGGGAAAACTCCCGAAGAACTACATAACGAAGGCGAGAGCAAGGTCGCTTGGCTGGCAAGGCGGACCGCTGGAGCCCTTCGCCCCCGGCAAGGCCATCGGCGGCGACTGGTTCGGAAACTACGAGCACAGGCTTCCGGACGGAACATACAGGGAATGCGACATTGACACCCGTGGAAAGCCGCGCGGCGTCAAGCGTCTCATCTACACGCCGCACGGGCAGAAAATCTACTACACCAGGGACCATTACGAGACGTTCGAGGAGGTTGTCGCGCGATGAAAAGGAAGAAGACCGGGATCGAAATCGCAAACGGGGCGAACGTTGACGAAATCTTCGAAAAGGTCCAGGCCGCGCTGGGCATGACATTCGCCCATAACCTCGACGCCCTCCATGACGTCCTTTCCGAGTACGGCGACGGCGTGACGATGACCTTCAAGAATGGCGACAAGGTTCCGGAGAATGTCAGAAAGGTCTTTGACGATCTCCAGAATGAGCTTGAGGGCTTTTCCGTTGTTTTTCTCCCATCGAATTTGCCCAGCACAAAAACCAAAAAGGACAAAAGAAGAAAGCGGCGTCCTTCGTGTTAGACAATTCACTACCGAGAGATTAGATCATGTCCAAGAACTTCCTGCAACCCATTGACACAGCGATGAAACAGCGTACTTGTCTGATATTGGCAGCCGCCGTTCTCGCGGCCATGCCGGCGCTGGCGCAGATGCCGTCGCCCGGCGAGGTGAAGGCCGTCTCCGGCCAGATGGCGGCCGCGCTGAAGGATGTTTCCTCCCAGCGGCTGAAGGACCATGTCGGCGGCACGCGTAACAACACCGTGGCCCGCTACAACGCGGTGCGCGTGGCGCAGGACCTCGCGGGGAAAGACATTCCGGCCGGCGCGACTTTCACGTGGTACGCCGTTCCGCCCCTCTCCAACATCCAGCGGCTGCCCGACCAGTTCCCCATCGACGGCGCGGCCGCGGCGCCGCTCCGGATCATCGCCTGCCGCGACGAGTTCGAGCCGGCCTCCTTCGTCATCTACCCCTTTGCCGACGCGGCGAAGCTGACCGTTTCGGCCGGTGACCTCCGCACGGCCGACGGCAAAGTCGTCAAGGCCGGCAAGGTCGACATCAAGGTGGTCAAAGTCTGGTATCAGGACGGCAATGCCTGGTACTCGTACTTCAACGACACGGGCCTCAAGCTCTGCCCCGACCTCCTGCTCAACGACGAGAACCTCATCAAGGTCGATACGGCGAAAAAGGCCAATTTCGTGCGCGTCAACCTCAAGGGGCGTGACGAGTATATCTGGGTTTCCCCGCCCAGCGCGATCGACCCGGGTTTCAACGCCCAGGTGGAGCCGGCGAACGACGCGGAGACGCTGCAGCCAGTCGTTCTTGAGGCGGGCGCCTTCAAGCAGTTCATGGTCACCGTGCGCGTGGACAAGGATGTCGCCCCCGGCCTCTACACCGGCGCCATAGCCCTGACGGCCGACAACGGCGGTAAGGCGTCCATCCCGGTCCGTCTGCGCGTCCTCCCCTTCACGCTTCCCGATCCGAAGACCTACTACGACGTCGGCGCCGACTTCTACACGATGCTCTACTGCGTGTCGGGCCCAACCGGCTACTTCGACGCCAACGGCCGCGACCGCGCGCGGTCCGAGGCCAAGCAGTACCGCCGCCTCAAGAACCAGTACGACCACAATGTCCGCTACCCGCTCTACTTCGGCTTGTGGAGGGGCTACTCCAACTTGGAGTTCGTCGAGAAGGCCATCGCACAGTGCAGGGAAATCGGGATGAAGCTCGACCCTTTCTTCGAGGCGTACAGTTGCGCGGGGGGCTCCAACGCGGACGAATACTTCAAAATCAAGCGCACCGCGGAGGTCGCCGACCGCGAGTTCCGCCGCATGCTCGGCCACGGCAACATCTACCCCGCGGGCGGCGAGGAGCCGGGCCCCCGCTCCATCGTCGCCTCGCGCCGCGGCTGGCGGACGGCCCACGAGACGGGCAATTTGGTCCTCTGCAACGGCGGCGACCGTCGTCACTTCTCCGGCTACGCCGACGACCTCCGCGTCGGCGGCGGCTTCGCCAGCCTGCAGGAGGCGGACTTCATGCACCGCATCAAGGGTAAGATCGGAAACTACGCCGGTCCGCACACCGGCCCCGAAAACCCCGACTACATGCGCCGCATGCACGGGCTGAACCTCTACAAGAAAGACTACGACATGATGTACAACTACGGCTACATCGAGGGGAGCTGGAACGACTTCCATTCGGCCTGCTACCGCATCACGATGGTCTATGAGACGAAGGACGGCTTCATCGACACGCTTCCCTGGGAAGGCGTTCGCGAGGGCATCGACGACATCCGCTACGCCACGCTGCTCCAGCAGCTCGCCGAGCGCGCCGTGGCCGAGGGCAAGCAGAAGAACGTGGACCTCTACTACGCGGGTCGCAAGGCGCTCCAGTACCTCGCCTGCGTCAACGAGGAGAAATGCGACCTCCCAGCCGTCCGCCTGGAGATGATCCGCCACATCCGGGCCGTGGACGAGGCCCTGCGCAAGAACAAGAAGTAGGGAAGGGGGTAGCAAGATGAAATCCAGATTCGCCGTTGTCAGCGTCATTGCCGCCCTGCTCGCCGCCGCCTCGCTCATGGCGGC
>JAEEGL015961409.1_pt1 | contig 13323 bp, 9 predicted proteins | sample 9134231 | NCBI WGS metagenome assembly JAEEGL01 (sample SAMN16246548, study PRJNA631951) | gut metagenome | biome: gut microbiome; feature: rumen; material: fiber-attached | host: Bos | place: Iran: Karaj | collected 2018-10 | reverse complement strand
CCCCTGACCGGACAAGTGTTTTGTTGGTGACTGTAAAAATTCCCCGTGCTCCGGACAAATGATAATGACCTTATCATTCATTTTTCCAAAGACGGCTTTTGAATAGTCATACCTATTCCCATGAACCTCCCTGAATTCCTTTATTATCTCATCACGGTCAAGCCCCTTATGGGCACACTTCGGGCACCCCTGCCCATTCAAGATGTGAGCCAAAGGCGTCTGCCTGAATTCCCCGTGCTCCGGGCAAATGATGGTGACTTTCTCCCTTATATTTTTATATTCAACCAACGAGTAATCAAATTTATTTTCATGAACCTCGTTCGCCCTCTTGACAAACTCATCAAAACTCATCCTCTTATATCTCCCCCGCCTTTCATCCGCACATTTCGGACATGAGTCACCCCGGGAATGGGCTGAAGGTGTCTGCCAAAAGTCCCCATGCTTAGGACAGGTTATACATACCTTGGTCTGGCTGTCAATATAATTAACCTTGGCATATGAATAATACCCTCCGTGAACTTTGACGGATTTTTCAATGAATGCGGTTTTCTTGTCTTTTTGTTTCATTTGTTAATCATAATTACTCTGCAAATATATAGTATTTTATAGAAAAAAAACCACTTTTTAGAAAAAATTTTCACCAGTTTATGTTTTTTGGCTATTTAATGAAAAATACCACTATTTTTAGTGACAGAAGAAAAAAAAATCAAAAACACACTATTTATATTTAAAATTGAATAAAAAGAAAAACATTGATTTATTATGAGTGATATGCTGACCAAAATGCCGCTCTATTATGAGCCGCTAAAGAATAACAGGTGGATTATGAGATTCCCCTCCGACCTGGGTATTAACGAATGGACTCTTGTTTCCGCATCAAGACCTCACATCCAGCAGAATACAAAAGAAATCCAGTTCCTTAATACATCCACATGGGTTCTGGGTAGGTACACATGGCAGTCAATCCAGGTTACTCTTCGTGACCCCATTGGTCCTTCATCTTCCCAGGCTGTGATGGAATGGGTTAGACTTCACTCCGAATCCATTACCGGTCGCCAGGGTTATGCCGCCGGTTACAAACGCGACATTGAACTTGAAATGCTTGACCCTACCGGAGTTGTTGTCCAGAAGTGGATTTTAAAGAATTGCATGATTAGTGACGCGAATTTCGGGAACGTCGCATACAGCGATGATGAGGTTAGTCAGATTACAATGACCATCCAACCAGATTATTGTATACTTGCTTATTAATCATATAGTTATATAAATTCAAAGATGGCTCCTCAATTGAAGCCATCTTTTTTTTGTTTTAAAAATGGATATTTAATAATCTTTTGCTAATTTTAAAACTATTTATTTGTATATTTGCAATATGATAGGATTAGAGGAATTCATTAAACGCAGTGAAGAAAAACACGGAAGAAGGTATGATTATTCATTAGTGTCCTTTAACAAGGTTACTGACAAAGTGAAAATAATCTGTCCCGAACATGGTGTATTTGAGATGGAAGCGAGAGCCCATTACAGGGGTCAAGGCTGCCCAAAGTGTGGTGTCATCAGTCGAGGGAAGAAAAAGCGGGATACAGACGAATCCTTTATAAAGAAAGCCAGGCGGGTACATGGGGATAGATATGATTATTCAAAAGTCAAATACAAAGATAGCAAAACCAGAGTTTGTATTATATGCCCCGAGCACGGGGAGTTTTGGCAAATACCGAACGGGCATTTAAGCGGCCAGGGCTGTCCTAAATGCGGAAAAGAATCCGGAGATGCTAAGCATTCGTTAGGTGGGGTTGAGTTTATAAGGCGTTCCATTGAAAAACATGGAAATAAATATGATTACTCAAATGTTGAATATGTAAACCAAAATACGCCGGTGAGAATCATTTGTCCAGAGCATGGTGAATTCCTCCAAAAGCCGGTGTACCATCAGAATGGGCACGGATGCCCGATATGTGCTATTATAGAAAACGCTGAAAGACGAAAATACACATTAAGGGAATTTGTTGAGTTATCCAATTCCGTACATAATTTCAAATATGATTACACTAGAACAAAATATGATGGAATCCATAAAAAGGTGACCATCACCTGCCCGGTCCATGGTGACTTCAGGCAAACACCAAGCGACCACATCTCCGGCTGCGGTTGTCCGAAATGCGGTGCCACCATTTCAAAAAGTGAGATTGAGATAGGGGAATATATAGAAAATGTTTACGGAAAGAAAATCATTCGTCATGACAGGGAAACCCTGGGAGGAAATGAGATAGATATCCTAATACCAGATAAAAAGATAGGAATTGAATTTGATGGTCTATTTTGGCATTGTGAGAAAAATATAACCGACCCGAATTATCACCTAAAGAAAACCGAAGAATGTGAGAAAAAGGGGATACGCCTGATACACATTTTTGAGGATGAATGGCTTTATAAAAAAGACATTGTGAAAAGCCGATTGCAAAGTATCTTAGGCGTTAGCGAGAGAGTATATGCCAGAAAATGTCATGTCAAGGAAATCACAAATTCCGAATCAAAAAAGTTTCTAGAGGAAACACATATCCAAGGGGGGATAAATTCAAAATACTCTTACGGGCTGTTTTATAATGATGAGATAATCGCTGTGATGACATTCGGAAATGTAAGGAGAAATCTTGGAAGAACAAAGGAAACCGGGACTTATGAGATTCTAAGGTTCTCAACAAAAATAGGGTTAAGCGTCGTTGGCGGGGCGGGTAAATTATTAAAATATTTTGTGAGTTTGAAACATCCTGAGAAGATAATCACCTATGCGGACAGAAGATGGTCAAATGGGAATTTATATGAGAAATTAGGGTTCACTTTCATAAAAAACACTAAACCATCATATTTTTATGTTATTAACGATACCAGAAAAAACAGATTCGCATTTAGAAAAGATGTGCTTGTCTCAAAATATGGGTGTAAAAAAGAAGAGACTGAACATTCTTTCTGCCTGGGAAAACATTGGTATAGGATTTATGATTGTGGGACTAAATCTTATGAGATGAATATAAAAGAGAACTCCGAATAGATTTTTCTTTTTTTTTGTATATTTGCATTACTTAAGTTACTCCGGTTGCGGACGGTTTTTTTTATACTGGCTGCTTCCATAAAAAAACCCCGGTTCCTAATCACCGGGGTTTTCTCATTTTGAAATAGCCAATTTATTATTCCTCGTTAAAATTAACACACTGAGGTGTGATATTAAAGTTGATGCTGATATATTCCAGCGTAGGAGTCGGCTTAATCCAAATTGTGGCTGAAAGCTCATGCTCGTCCTCACATTCAACGCTCTGGTCAATATCGAGGCGATAATCGGTAATACCGCGGTTCGCCCTGACATTAGAGAGGATTGGCTCGATGAGGCTCTGGAACTGTTTCCTCAAAGTATTGTCGTTCTGTTCGAAGATAAGTTGTCTTGCGGCCTGGACGATGAGTTTCTTAACCCTAATCATAAGCCTGCGGACATTAATCCTATTCAGAGGTCCTTCGGAGAGGGAAAGGGTCTTATTACCCCAGACCTTAACACCGTCTGATGCGAAGGTCTTGATAACATTCACCCTACCGTCATAGAGCGTATCTTCCTCGGACTGCTTAGTGAAGTGATGAGCCTTAACACAATTCACTGAACCACGGTTAATACCAGCGGAGGCATACCAAGGGGCAGCCGTATTATCAGTGTAGGCGAAATTCCTCATAACATCCTTTGTTGCGGGAAGGTTGATGTAAGTTCCGCTATCCTGGTCAAAATATTTTACCCAAGGGAAGTATGTGGCGGCGTAAGAGCTGTCAATATTGGTATCCTCAAGGAGGTCAACAATATCATCGGCGGTGTACATCTCATCCTCAGCATCACTTGCCCCGAACGGCTTGTCAGGGGTTGTGAGGACATAGAGGGCGTCGCCCTTCCTTCCGTCATCATCGTCCTCAATAACATTCATAGCATCCTCAGTAAGGAGGGTATTATTAAAGAGGTCGATACCCGGGGTCGCAAAGAGGTTGATATCAACCGCCTCAGGATTCATAAACTGGCGATAACCGGCAAGGAATGCATAGTAGTCTGAAGAAATGGCGTTAACGCCTTCAAGGGCAAGACCTGTCCCATCAAATGTCTTGGAGAAGTTAGTACCTTCCCCGTGCAGGAATGAACCCTTGTACTTATTTGACTTGAACTCATCACCGGTAGTACGGGCTCCACGATAGATATCCCATCCGTCATAGCCACCATAAGGGTAGGCGGTGAATTTACGGGTGTTGATATCCTCATAGAGGGTTCCGTACATTTCCTCTTCGAATCCCATAATAGGGGCTCCGACAGAGGCGTTAGGCGTAACAGTGTCAAAGGTGTAACCGGTTTCCTGGTCCACTGTGAGTGTGTAACCGGAAAGGTCGGACAAGTTAGACCTGGTATCAAGATGGAAACCATTGGTAAAACCGTACATCGGGTATTCGCGGTCCTTATAGGCGGCGACACCCTTGTAGCTGAGCATATCAATATCAACACCGACAACATCAGACATACCGAAGTACTGCTTCCTCACCCTGATGTCATCATAATACTGGGTATTGAACTTAAATGGAATCATCTCCGCCTTATCCCCGTAATTCCTGATAGGATAACCAAGGAAACCACAAGGAACAAGGTGTTTAGCGGTATCGTCAGGATTAATCTCCACAGTCACATATTTGGATTTAACGATATACTCGCCGTTTGTGGTTCCTATCTTCTTACCGATAAAGTTACTTGAATCGGGGTCCATCGTACAGTTGTTGAACCTCTCAAGAACTGTCTGGTTAAGGTCGGAATCATGATAATCACGGATAACCACATTGAAAGTACCATCCTCAGGCTTAACCTTCTCAATTGAGATTTTAACCTGCTTATTGGCAGCGTTACCATCAGAAATTGTGGTAAAGCGGAAAAGCCTCTTAATGTCGTAGTTAAGACCATTTCCAAGCAACTGCGAGACAAACCAAGGTGTTACCGCGGGACGGAACCTCTCCTTATAATTATTAAGGTCAATCTGAACGGGAACTATCCTTTCTGTCTCCTCACCGGTCTGCTCATCAGTCACAAGAACGGACTCAAAATGCTTTCCGTAAGCGTTAATGAAGACCACATTCCTTTCCTCAACTTCGGTGTCACTCTTAATACACCCGGTATCACCTGTCTCCTCCACGGATTTGGGCTTCAGGGTGATTGTGTTACCACTCTCATCAAGCAGCGGGGCATAATAGAACCCCATATCCTTCCTTCCGGAATATTTGACCTGATAAACGGTTCCCTGCTCAAGGCTCGACTCGACAAAGTCGCCTTCCTCATTAACCGTGTATGCGGTGGCGCCAGTCTCAGGGAAGAAATACTCGTCATAGATAAATGTCTGTTCAAGATTACTCCTCCTAAGGTCCGAGTTAGGGATGGTAAGGAAGTCAAGAACCGGGTCGCAGATAGGATGGTTAATGACACGGTCCACAAGAATCAGAGAATCATCAATCTTCTTGATTTTACCCTCCTCTATCTTCTGAGACAAGGCGACATCATAAACCTCCTCGACAAAGAGAGGAGAAGTGCCGCTCTCATTATCAGAACCAAGGACATCATAGATATAATCCTTTGAGCCGTAGTTGAGGGAAACAGCATAACTTACCTCACTGCCGTCATTCTTAGTCACATTAAGGACAAACTTTCCTAGATTACCCGGGGCAACCGCGAAATTACCATCTTCCGTCTCGGCACTACTGACATCACAAGCGGGATTCCACCTGATATCCTTATACTCCGAAATCGTGACACATTTGGCGTCATAGACAAGATAGTCATATTTTGACGAGCCTTCGCAGGAGTCAAACTCATAACCTGAGTAATACTTCTCATAATGTCCCTTTGAGCGGATAATGGCGACAACATAACGCTTGTCATCATCACCGCTGGCGGTCAAGACCCAGGCCGGACCGGCATTGTAACCGGAAAGACCGAGGACCCTCACTACCTCAAGCTGCTTTGACTCGGCAAGGTAGCTCTTCGCAATAAAAGGAAGCTCATACTTGGGATATTGGCTATCTTTAAACTTTTTGGTTGAGGTGCCTCCGAAATAATACTGAAACTCACCCCAGTCCGAGATTGATATCGGTTCAAAAGCGGGACCCTTCAAGGTCTCTCCCGCAAGTCCGAGGGTTGTGATACCCAGACTCTTAGCGGAATAAGTAAATTCGGTCTCTTTGAAATAGATACCCGGGCTTGAGTGTTTACCTCTTACACTATTAATCATAATTTTTAATTGTTTTTAAGCCGTTTATTTTTTCTTTTATAAATAGTGGATAGAAACCGAAAAAAAATCTCTACCCATTATTTATTCGTCTTTTATTTCGATTGGATACTTGTCTTCCCCCTCGGGTCTAAACTCCGTAGGGTCGTTTATATCAAAATCATTACCCCTGTTCGTGTCAAATACCATAAGTTCCAAACGACTGGTTATTAGCCTGTTAAACTTCTTAATCCTGATTTTAATATCAGTATTTTCAGGCAATTCCAATTGCAGGTCTTCCGGTTTGGGTTTTGAAAACTTTACCCAGTCCCCATCGTCAATTGAAATAGCAAAGTACGAGATATTGTCATCAAATTTATAATCATAAAGGAAAAGATTATTGTTTCTTGTGTTGAAATTAATTCTCTCATCCATACAAGTGTCAAAATCAATAGTCAAAACCTCGTAATATTTATTGTCCTCCGGGACAGGACAGCCGATATCAGGGGCTAGGGAGACCATTTTTTTCCTCTGTAACTCAGTGTCACCCATCAACCGTATCCCCACCGCCGGTGTCTCCTCAACCCTCAAATCCTCCGGTCTTATAATGTAACCCTGGAGTTTGATGGTGAATGTCTGGCTGTAAAACTGCCTATCCGAAATGCTGTATTCTGACTCGTCTGACGCATCCTCGAAAAGCATCGGCATGTGGTGCCCGTTAATCTCAAGATAACATTGTCTCGACTTGAATTTATCGACAACCATCATGTTAAAGGAGTTTATCAACTCCAATTTATTGGATACAATCCCCACCTTATAGGTAAAATCCACGGTAAAAGGTTGCCTCATCTTGTAATCAATGAAATACATTCTGCCACTCGGCTCATGAGCCACCTGTCTCGCCATCAGGAAGAACGGCTCCCCGGGAATATTATAATTGTTTCCCTGGTCCTTTCCGAAACTGGGGTTATTACTTCTTGTGACGGTCTTGAAATTGACTAACACATTATTATTCTCATCCGTATATTGCCAGGTCTGCATATATTCACTGAATCGCTGGTTGGAATAAAGGACCATTGTCGGCAATTCCTTACCCTCAAATGATATATAAAGGTCTTTCCTCACCCACTCCTCGAAAGCCCGGTCGATATCCTCATAAACCACCGGACCCGGAAGGGGCGTAGCCTTTCCCACCGCACCCTTTATGAGATTCATCCTCCTCTCGATAGGGTCCGGCGTGTGGTGGATGTCCAAATAATTCTTATATTGCCTTCTACTTGCCATCTCTAACCTTGAAACTCGCTTTCATCGACGTAATTAGCCTCACAATCCCTGTACCAATGCTTAAACCCGTAAACTGTATGGCTATTGGAATATCTTGCTACCTTTCCGTCATTATTCACCACAAAATAAAGCATATTTCCCGGCTCCTCATCAATTTGTACCCCAATGTAATCACCCCTGCGGATATCCACACCAAGTTCCTCCAACTCAGCCTCAAGCACCCGGAATTTAAGGTTTCCAGGCTTGACATAAATGCTTTTTGAGTTAGTTTTGTCATAAGCCTTTGACTCCGGGTCGTTAATCTCATATATACAAGTGATTTCAACCGGGGTCTTAAATGCAATATTACCCTTGCTCGATTCCTTATACACATCATTAACCTTCGTCCTCTCCAAATCAACCTGGTAAAGGATTACAGTTTGGTTCATATCCTGTTCCATGTATTCCCTAGCAAGATTTACCTCGAAATCATAAGATTCCTTGGAGAAGAACATATTGTTCCTTGAAATCGGATTTTTCCGTTTGATATTTTCGGGTTTTAAGTTCATTCCCAACAATATTTCTTATAAATATCACTCCGAAGAAAGAAAAAGTTTGTATATTTGCACAAAACCGAGCAATATGGACTTGAATAAAATATACCTGGGCGATTCGGAGGTTCTTCTCAAGGAACTTCCGGATGATTACGTGGATTTAGTGGTAACATCACCTCCATATGACAATCTCAGGAAGTATAACGGGGTAGGCGATACCTGGAATCACGAAAAATTCAAAAAAATTGCCAACGAACTTGTAAGAATTATCAAACCTGGCGGTATAATAGTATGGAATGTCAATGATAAGACTGAATCCGGGTCAGAAACTGGCACTTCCTTCCGTCAGGCACTCTATTTTATGGATGAATGTGGGCTACGACTCAATGATACAATGATTTGGATGAAGACAAACCCGATGCCCCAGGTAAAACAACCCAGGTACAACCAGGTTTTTGAGTATATGTTCGTCTTTTCCAAGGGAGCGCCAAAGACATTCAACCCAATTATGATTCCGTGCAAGTGTGCTGGTCAGAATTATAACTCAACTTGCAAGAATATGGGCGGTGAGAATGGAAGAACGGAGAAACACTTCAAGATAAATAATGAAAAGGTGGACGATAACGTCTGGCAGTTCGCCATCGCCCAGAATAAAAGCCCCAATCCGGCTGTGTTCCCGATAGAATTACCGAGAAGACACATACTCTCGTGGACGAATGAAGGTGACATAGTGCTCGACCCGTTCATCGGAAGCGGAACAACAGCATTCGCAGCCATGGAATTGGGTAGAAATTTCCTCGGATTCGAGATGAATGAGGAATATTTTAACTGGACGAACGATAAAATTAAAGAAATTACTAATAATATATGAAGAAGAACGAAGAATATATGGAACCGTATAAGGGTTCTGATGGAAGAATGAAGGTAAAACTCATTGACAAACTCGGGGTCGAAAGAGAAGAAGACCTAGCACAGATTGTCGCATTGTCTTTCCAGGACATATGTGGAAGCCCTAAAAATTCACTTTTACCGATGTTTAAGGACGGAAATTCGGAAAATTGTGCGGCTGATAATCTTTTTTGGCCATAAAAAGCGCCGAAAATTTTTCAAATTAAAAAATTGTTTGTATATTTGCATCACGAAAGAAAACGAACAGCAGTTTAATTACAGCATTTAAGTTAAAATTACTATCTAAAAAAGGTTTTCTGATAATATGAACAACTTCATTTCAAGCGTGATGGCTTCCAAGGGAAGTGCATACACAGAGAACGGTGCTTTGAGTTATGCATCGGTTGGTTCTGAACTCGTTGACCAGTTCGGAAAGGCTGCGTCCTATCGTGGACGTGACATTTCCGTTGTGTTTGATGACCAGGCTCGCCTTTGGGATGAAAATCCTGAGGCTGCACTCAAGTTCCCGTTCTATCTCCGTCTTATCACCCGTGAGGCAAAGATGTCCGACGGTACCAAGACCGAGAAGGTTCAGCGTGGTGCCGGTGTAAAGGATGAGGCGTTCAAGCGTTTCGTCTGGATTCTCAAGAACCATCCTGAGGATTTTTACCGCAACCTTTACCTCATTCCCGTGGTGGGAAGTTGGAAGGATATCTGGATGATTCTTTCATATGCGGAGGATGTCAATATCAGGGTTGACAAGGATAAATTCTTCGAGGTTGTGGCTGAGGGTATCGCTTCTGATTCCCAGGTTGACCTTGTGAAGAAGTACCTGCCCCGTATCCGCTCCAACAAGAAGTGTACAACCGTTTGGGCACTCCGTACCAACACCTATGCCAAGGAATTCGTCAGATGGGCAAATTCCAAGGTTGACGGTGGCTTCAATTCAGAGTCATACCGACACATGAAAGCTTCCGGCGAGGCTCATGTCTTCCAGAAACTGATGTGTGGACAGAGGTACGATGAGATTAACTTCAAGACCATTCCCGGGAAGGCACTCCTTAATATGGTGGACGGTAAATTCCTTACCAACCACGGTCTTTACGAGAAGTACGTGGAGTGGATTAAGAGCCAACCAGTTGCCAAGTTCAATGGTTATCCTTATGAACTGGGTCACAAACTCGGTTACGATGGACGATTTGGGGCTACTAAGGTTGATATTGCGACCAAGATTACAATTGACAAGCAGTTCGAGAATCTTATCCTTACCGGTAAGAAGAACGGCGGTGCTATCACTGGTAATGTGTGGTGTGCCCTTGACACGAGCGGTAGTATGTCCTCTCGAGTTCCTGACTCTGACGTGACCGCACTCGATGTCTGCAAGTCCCTGGGTATCTATTTCTCCACTCTGAATGAGGGTGCGTTCCACAAGAACGTCATCATGTTCGACAGCACGAGTAGGGTAAAGCAGCTCAGTGGCTCGTTCTCTGAGATGTGGACTCAGATTCCTTACGACGCTATGGGAAGCACCAACTTCCAGAGTGTTGTGGATGAAATTGTGAGGATTCGCACAAAGAACCCTAACATTCCTCTCTCTGAATATCCAAAGACATTATTGGTGGTGAGTGATATGCAGTTTAATCCAACTGACACATGGTGGGGCTGGAACCGGAAGAGTAGCGAAGTGGCTTGTCAGGAGGAACTCTCCAACATCGAGGCCGCAAAGGCAAAACTCAGAGGAGTGTTCCCCCAGGAGTTCGTGGATGAATTTAAGTTCATCTGGTGGAATGTCACCTCCCGTAGGACTGAGGACATGCCTTCCACCCTTGACGACCAGTCATCCTACTTCTTCAGTGGGTTCGACGGTGCGGTCATCAGTTTCCTGCTCGGTGGAGACGCTGAGATTGTGGACGACAAGACCGGTGCCAAGAGGATGCCTACTGCAGAGGAACTCGTGCAGATTGCGCTCTCCCAGGAGATTATCAGCCTTGTGCGATAACGCTTGAACACTAAAAGAAAACCCCGGGGTTCATCGCCTCGGGGTTTTTGTTTTTATAACTCTTGTGCTTGAATATTTTCGTAACCTTGCCTCTCAAGGTCTGCACACAATCTATCAACAGATTCTTCTGGAACATCGCGATAATAAATATCACCATCGACTAAGATATCATATCTCGGTCCGCGGTTCCATCTTCCACTGAAATTATCCATATCGTAACCAAGCTCTGTCTCGTCTAGAAAATCTTCAAGAGGTTCATTTTCAGGGCTTCCGTACGGTTCCCATGTTTCGTGTTCTGTTAGCATTTTATTGATAGTCCTCTTCACGGACTCAGTAATAAACTTTTGGAATTCGCTTTCAGACATTCTGACTTTCGATTCCTTAGTCATAACCGGGAAATTACCCTTTCCGTGCTTGTAGTCATAATGGTCAATCGCACCATCCTTGGAATCACCCTCTTCACCGGATTCTTTCCTCTTGCTATCATAATACGCCTTCTTTGAGGCGGATTTTCTGCTCACCCACTCATCATGCTCCTCTTTAGATTGTGTCCTGGGCTGTTTATCCTGATAACCCTCACTTAAAACACTCTTGACCACTCTACCAATCATTCTTATAAGTTGTGACTCTGTAAGTTTCATATTCTTTTTCTTTTTACTAATTTTATTTTCTTATAAATAGGCAAATCAACCAAAAACTTTTTGTATATTTGCATAAAGCATTCACTATGCAGATATCAGATAAAAGAAAAAATGAGGCATTGGATTTACTCAGGGAGTACTCTGGGACAAATCCATATATACTTATGATTAAACGGGATGTTGTTGTTAAAGGTAACATCCAGGGTTTTTCTGATTTTAATGCTGAATATATACTTCTTAATTATGATAGGCAGCCGAGATTTATAAACAAATCAATTAAGGTTGCGAATTGGTGGGGTGAGAAAAAGAGGGATGACTGGAATCTACCGTTTACTCCGGAGGTACTTGTGGTAAAGACACTTATAGGCGAGACCGACACAACATATAACTGTTATGTGAAGTATATGAGAAACATGGACCCGGTGATGTGCTTCATTCCAAAATCAGCGGTCCTGACAAACTTTCTGGTGGAAGATTACAAGCAGCTACCGGTTGACTTCGACAAATATGACTCCATAACGATGAAGAAGGACCCGGACAGGAGACTCCGTGAGCATCAGAAGACAGCAATCAAGTTCCTCCTATCCAGGAAAAAGTGTATTCTTGCGGACGATATGGGCTTGGGAAAAACGAATTCTCTGGTTGTCAGTGCTTTGGAGGGTCAATTTGAGCATGTTCTTATCATCTGCCCCGCATCCATTAAATCAACCTGGAAAAAGGAGCTTTCTTGGTACGTAGACCCGAAACAGGTGACTATTATTGAGGGCGTAAATGGGAAGAACAAGTCAGAACTCGAACAATTTCTCGGATACCCGGTCGGAAAGTCCGGAAAGAAGGTGGATGAGTTGAAAGCGGAGGCTAAGGAGATTGGAAAATGGCAGGATAACAGGTTTGTGATTGTCAATTACGATATTCTCGACGAGTTTTACAAGATACCGGAGACCAGGAGTGCGGCGAATATACAAAAGGCATATGATGAAAGCCCAATGCTCCAATATATTGCGAACAGCCGCTCATTGGTCATCATTGACGAGGCTCATAGGTTGTCAAATAACACTTCTATAAGGTATAAAATCGTGAGGGACCTGCTGAAACGGGGAAATCCCGACGCCATCTACGAGGCGACAGGCACACCTATCACGAACCGCCCGATGAATTTCTATAATATCCTTCTTTTTCTCGGCGACCCCATCACAAACAACTGGGAGGAATACGTCAAGAGATATTGTGACGGTTTCCAGATTCCGGCCAAGGGAGAAAAGGAAAAATGGACTGACATATACTGTAAAAGACACGGGATTACAAACAAATGGTCCATGACCAGCGCTCAGCAGACAGATTGTAAGCAGTTTATCAGGGATAATGCCAGGATGCTATGGATTACCGACGGCTCCAGCAACCTTGATGAGTTAAAAGAGCGTGTATCCCACCTTTATTTAAGAAGGGTTAAGGAAGATATCCCGGGGATTGTTGACAAAAGTATCCACGAGTTGTTTTATGACCTCACTCCCCGGCAAAAAGAGGAATATGATAAACTATGGGAGGAGTATGAACGGGAAAAACTTTGTGAGAACCCTGATTCGGAACTTAATAAAGACCTTATAGAGGGAGGGATATACCGGAGATACCTTTCAAGGGAAATGGTACCGCATACCGTGAAATTAGCAAATGAGATAATCGAGGATGGAAATAAGGTTGTTATCGCCTGCTGTTTT
>JAEEGL012970165.1_pt1 | contig 13323 bp, 9 predicted proteins | sample 9134231 | NCBI WGS metagenome assembly JAEEGL01 (sample SAMN16246548, study PRJNA631951) | gut metagenome | biome: gut microbiome; feature: rumen; material: fiber-attached | host: Bos | place: Iran: Karaj | collected 2018-10 | reverse complement strand
GACGTTAAGTGATGTTGTTACGTGATAGTGCTTGTGCACAATGACACTCACGATGAGCGTAAATTTTGCAATTTCGTTGAGCGTCTGACGCACCGAAAATAACATAGTAAAACAAGAAGCCTTGAGTTACAGAATTTCTGTGGCATGAGGCTTTTTGTATGCTTATGCCTTGTAATACAACCAAATGTATGGTCAACTGTTAACCATGATTGTAGCACCTGCAAACATTCGTCTGTCAACAGCCTTGAAATGCTTGTGTTTTCAAGCCTTTTGGTATACTATACTATACAATTTTTTTCATAACGTTTTTCTTGACTGAACCCACAAAAGGCATGGTTTTTGGAGAAGCAATAGCATGAAGTTACATACCCGACATTATGAAATTGAAAGAATTGATCAAAAAGCAATAAAAGATGGTTATAATTCGGCAGCAAAGTACATAATCTGTCAGTCAGAAGTGTTGGATTTTGTTTTTAAAGAAGAATTATCTAATAAAGGATATCGATTTCTTGACAGGATCCTCGTATTTGAAATAGAGATATGTGCAGCCAATGAATTGAATATTGATATGATTCCGGATGTGGTTTTTTCATGCGATAGAGAATTTGACGATAGAGTGTATAATACTGCATTTCATGCCTTTACTACAGACCGGAGATTTCATTTACAGCCAGCTTTTAATCAGCATGCGGCAAACGATGTTATTGAAGCATATATACACTATTGTAAGGAAAACGGATTCACGATTTTTAAAGCTGAACATGAGGATGAGCTTTTGGGCTTTGCAATAGTGGATGATATTGATAGGAGTATTAATTCGTTTGAAAATGTTTTAGGGGCAACTATGCCTGGAATAAAGGGAAAGATGGTTGCGGGGCCGTTATATAAGTATATGTTAATGAAAGAAAGCAAAGTATTCAAAAAATATGTTGGACGAGTATCATCCTCAAATGTTGCATCTATTAATCTGCACACTGCGTTAGGCGGTCGTGTAAAAGAAATATTTGATGAATTCATTTTGGATAACGGAGGGTAAAATGGAAGAGAAAATATATGAGATTTTATCAAAAGAATTTCCTGAGATTGATTTTAAAGCAAGTGATGCACTTGTGGATGACGGAATACTTGATTCACTGACAATTACAGGAATAATTGCAACACTCACAATGGAACTCGGGAAAAGAGTGCCGTATGAAGAGATTGTTGAGGAAAACTTTAATTCGATCTCCAGTATAACAAAGATGGTTGAAAGGCTTAGCAGGTAGATATGATTCTTACTCTTGTTCAGAGAATAAAAGAATTATCAGAAATTCAACCGGAAAAGATTGCCGTTTCATTCAAAAACGAACGGTTATCCTATTGTGAGTTGAATTCGAAAACTGTTAGTATCGCTTCCAGAATGCATGAATTTGGGATAACAAAGGGAGATAGAGTGATGTTTTCTGCTGTCTCGAAACCCGAAATGGTCGTCATGTATCTGGCAATACAGTATTTGGGAGCAATTCCTGTTTTTGTTGATAAGAACGCCACCAGTCTGACTGCTTTTACCATTTATAAGGATTCTGGCGCAAAGCTTTTTTTAACTGACAAGTCAATTAAAGAATATGAAGAGGAATTAACCGCTTATTCATTAAGAGGAGTTTATGCAGAATCCGGTAAGAAGAAAATCAGTTACGTTGAGCCAAAGGATGAAGATCTTGCAGAATTGATTTATACTTCAGGAACAACAGGCACACCGAAGGGCTGTATGCTTACGTATAGAGCAGTAAACAGCATTCTTATGAATACAGTATTGGGGACTAAGATTACTAATGACAGCGTAACACTCATTCCGTTACCATTAAACCACTCTTTTGCGTTAAGAGTGCTTAGAGCGAATTTATATATGGGAGCCACGGTCGTACTCCAAAATGGTTTCACTTTTGCAAAAGAAATAGAGAACAACCTTGACAGGTTTAACTGTACATCGATGGCTATTGTTCCGGCATCTGTTGAAACTATAGAAAAACAGATGCAGGATAAGTTTTCCGAAGTTGTTGGAAGATTAAAAAAAATAGAAGTATCAGCAGGATCATTATCAGTAGAACAAAGGAAAACGCTGGTTAAACGTTTGCCGGATACATCTATAATAAACACGTGGGGGTCATCTGAGACAGGCGGGGCTATTTTTCTCGATGTCTCAGATGTTGTTAAGAATCATCCCGATAAAATCGGTGCATTGGGTAAACCTATAGATGGTGTTGAGGTAAGAACAATTGATGAGGAGGGAAATATCTTTAACAGCGATAAATTCCGGCCCGGAAGAATGTGCATACGCGGTGATATGCAAATGTCCGGATATTGGAACAAGCCGGAGTTAACAAGATCTACCATTAGAGATGGATGGTTGGTGACTGGTGATATGATATATAAAGATGACGATGGTTATATTTATATGCTGGGGCGAGCAGACGATATGATCAATGTTGGCGGGGAGAAAGTATCGCCTGTAGAAATAGAGAATGTTGCTGGAGAATATGAATATATATCTGAATGTGCATGTATAGGTGTAGAGGATCCCGAAAAAGTATTGGGGTATGTTCCGGTGCTTTTTGTTGTAACTAAGAGCAGCTTATACTCAGAGATGGCTTTAAGAAAGCTTTTATCTCAAAAACTGGAAAGATTTAAAATACCGGTATCAGTTATAGAGGTTTTAGAACTACCCAGAAATGCAATGCTTAAGATTGACAGGAACGCTTTGAAGGAGATGTGGAATAGAAAAGACAGTGAGGTTCTGTTTAATGAAACAATTCATTCCATTTTTACCAGAAGAAGTGTAAGAAAGTTTTTGGGAAAGAAGATTGAGAAAGAAATCTTACAAACGATTGTAAAAGCTGGATATTACGCCCCCACTGGTCATAATTTGCAAACCTGGAAGTTTACAGTTATTACAAACGATAAAGAGTTAGAGATTTTAAAACAAACCGCCAGAAAGACTGCAAAGGATAATGATATTTATTTCTATGGATGGAATAACCCTGCGGCTATTATTATAGTCTCAAATGATATACGAAATACTTACGGCTGTCAGGATGCTTCATGTGCCTCAGAGAATATTATGCTTGCTGCATGGTCGTATGGTATTGGTTCAGTCTGGTTAAATCCTTTGATGACCATGCGTGATATCTGCCCAATGAAAGAACTATTGGATAGATACGGAATACCAGATAATCACACTGTTTGGAGCGCAATTGCGCTGGGATATCCAGTGGCAGATGGAGTTTTATTAAGAAGAAACCAAGATGTCATTAGCTGGGTAGAATAAGGTGACAGTATGAGTTTTACTAGCCAGGTTTTTTTCCTTACTGTTTTAGTTACGGTATTTCTATACTATATTATTCCAAAGAAATACCGATGGTTAGTTTTACTTGCTTCAAGCTGCTGCTTTTATATTGCTGCAGCCGGCAAGCGAGCTTTATTGATAACTTCATTTACGATAGCAGTAGCTTATATTGCAGCGATATACATTGAAAAAGCAGATGGCCACAAAAGAAAGAAAAAACTGATTCTGGTTTTGGGTTTAGTTGCCGCACTTGGAATTTTAGCGATAACTAAGATATATAAATACGGGGCATTTGATGCGGCATGGTTTATAATCCCATTAGGGATCAGTTATTACACATTCTCTATTATTGGGTATTTAGTTGATGTTTATTCGAAGAAGCAGGCTGCAGAAAGAAATATACTGATATTTGCATTATTTGTATTGTTTTTCCCAAAAATAATACAAGGACCTATTTCAAAATACAGAGATTTAGAGCCACAATTAATAGAAGGACATAACCCTGACTATCAGAATATCTGTTATGGCTTGCAGAGAATCGTATGGGGGTATTTTAAGAAACTCGTTATAGTTGAAAGAGCACTGCTTCTGACTCAGAGTATTTTTGACGGTAACATCAAAGATTATTCCGGTGGGGGTGCGGTGCTGTTATTTGCAACACTTATCGCAACAATAAGTCACTATTGCGATTTTTCAGGCTATATGGATATAGTGATCGGCATTTCCCAGTTGATGGGCATTAAACTGGATGAAAACTTTAAGCAGCCATTCTTCTCAAAAACTGCTGCTGAGTTTTGGCGCAGATGGCACATTACTTTAGGAGTTTGGTTTAAGGACTACGTGTATAAGGCACTTATGGCAAATCCTTTAATTATATGTATTGCGCAGTGGGTAAGAGATCATATTAGCAAGCGTGCAGGAAAAGCCGTGTTAACAGTGATTCCGTTGTCTATAGTTTGGCTATTAACAGGGTTATGGCATAATACAGGAATAAGCTATATCATCTGGGGATGTTACTGGGGAGCAATAATTATCATGTCTAATGTTTTTGCCCCTGAAATGAAAAAAATAACAGGTTTTCTTCATATTGATACCAATTCACCTGACTGGGGAATTATACAAACGATCAGGACGTTTTGCATTTTTGTTGGGGGATTGTTAATATCTACATTGGTAGGAATTAGACAATTAAAACAATATGCATGGTTCGTGATCAGAGATTTTGGAATTGGGCGGCTACGTTTCGCAACATTCAAGTCATTAGGTTTGGATTATGCACATCTAATGATTTTGATATTTGCGATTGGGATTTTATGGTTTGTTGATTATTTGTCGCTCAAAGGGGATGTAAAGGAAAAGATATCAAATTTGAATTGGTTCTGCAGGTGGGGAATATATGCCATGCTTTTCGTAGCAGTAGTTTTCCTGGGGATATACGGGCCGGGGTATAGTACCAGCGGATTTGCATATGCACATTTTTAATCCTTTTGAAAAGTGGTTTTTGCTGTGATGAAAAAGGCATTTGTCAGGGCAATTGCGGCATTTGCAGTAATTGCGATGGTAATAACGATCTCAAATATGCTGGATTATATCCTTGTAGATGATACTGGCTCATATACGAGGCTTATGGAGCATGAGTTCTATAATCAGGAAAATATTGATATTTTATGCCTGGGGCCTTCGCACTGTTACGAGGGAATAATACCTTCTGTTGTAAGTGAAGGGACAGGTAAGGATGTTTTTAATGCCGCAAGTTCTTTACAATCCCCTGATGTGTCATTAGCGTTGATAAAGGAAGCAAATAAGCTGTATGATTTGGAAGAGGTATACCTGGAAATAAGTGGAGCTACGGCTCAACGCGCAGAAAATTATAAAGACAGGACTGATTTAACCAGTATATATATTGTTTCAGACTATATGAGACCTTCATTAGCCAAGGCACGGCTTCTGTTGGAGTCATCCCGTGGCGAGTATTACATTAATGGTTTTTTCCCGGCAAGAAGATATTGGTCATCTATTCTTGATTTTCAGTACATCGATATGCTGGTAAAAAAGAAAAGCACGGAAATATATCGAAACTACGGTTATGATTATGCTAAGACAGAGAATGAATGGTACGCTGGAAACGGATATGTTGCGAGTAACATATCCGTTGATGAGCATGGATACTATACAACAAATGGATTTTATCCGGTTGAAATAGACAAAATTTCGGAGGATTGGAAAGAATCTGTCGATTCGATAATCAGATATTGCAATCATAATGATATCAGACTAACACTGTATGATTCCCCTATTTCATGCTTTCAACTTGCATCACAAGGAAATTATGATGAGTATGTTTCATTTATAAGAGAATTTATAAAGAATAAGAATGTTGAATATGCAGAGTTCAATCTGCTGAGAGAAGACTATTTGCCTTATAGGCAATCCAATTACAAGGATGGTCATCATCTAAATGTGTACGGAGCAAATGACTTCAGCTTGTTTCTTTCTAAGTATATAAATGGGGAAATACCGGAGACGGCTTTTTATGATAGTATTAGTGAAAAACTGGAAGATATTGCCCCGGATTATTATGGGATCACATATCGGGACAATGCAGAGAGAAACACCAGGCACATTAGATTGATTTCAAACATCAGGGATGGGTTTGAATATAAGGTCGAAGTTTCGAAGAGTGATGATTCGGTAGTCCTTATACAGGATTACAGTACAAATAATGAAATAGATATTCCTACAGACCTGTTGGCTGGTTCGGACAGTGGGTTTGTTCCTCGGATTATTATCAGTTATAGATATGGCGATATTGCTGGTGTCGAAGAATACTATTAATCTAACATGATGGTAATTGAAAAAGGATAAGCAGTATAATAGGCCTGATCAGGGCAAAACACATTTTGCTTTAGCGACAACAAAAACGAGCCTTGCATAAGCAGCAACACCAGCTGCCATTTGCAGGGCTCTTTTTTACACCATGATGTCCTGAGCTACCCAAATACCGATCATGAGGTGCTGTCTGTTATTCCTGTATACAACAAGTCGACCCATTACAGGAGAAAAGAATAAACAGGCATAAAAACAGGCTGCATAAACGGCAGCCTGATGACTATGTGATCGGCGAACTGTTTCATGCGGCTTGAGAAGCGGGCGGTATCAGGCCGTTTCGAAAGTGTTCTCAAACCACGCGCTATGCATGGTTTTGGCGGTTGTATCCACATTGTCTGGTTTCAGTAAATTACATGGGCGGGAAGCCTCTGTGATCATACCTGATAGTTATCCACTTGAGCTCAGTAAACTCTTCGATAGAGAAAGTGCCGTCCTCTCTTCCGATACCGCTCTTCTTTATTCCTCCGAAAGGAGCAAACCTTGAACCCATAACGGTTGAATCATTCACATGCACCATACCGGATTCCATCCTCGGAGCAAGTTTGAATGCAAGGGCAAGATCGTTGGTCATCAGCGCTGAAGAAAGTCCATACTTGTTGTCATTGCAAATCGCAAGAGCATCCTCGGCATCCTTTGCCGGTATCACGCTGGTAACCGGTCCGAAGCTCTCTTCGTGGAAGATAGTCATCTCAGGAGTAACATCCTTTAAGAGTGTCGGCTGATAGAAGGCACCCTCATGAGTTCCACCACACAAAAGCTTTGCACCTTTTGCGACTGCATCTGCTATCTGTCTGTCTATGAATGCACAGTGCTCCTCGTGGATCAGAGGGCCTATTACGGTCATAACATCGTGCGGATCACCAACTTTAAGAGCCTTTACCCTTAACAGCATTTTCTCACAGAACTCTTCATAGACGGGCTCTTCAACTATTACACGGCTGGTTGCCATACATATCTGTCCCTGATGGAAGTATGCTCCGAACAGGGTAGCTTCAACAGCTTTGTCCAGATCTGCATCCTTAAGAATGATGATCGGGTTCTTACCACCCATTTCAAGAGCGTATTTCTTCAGATGTTTTGCTGCTTTTACTGCTATCTCAGAGCCGACTTTTGTAGATCCTGTAAAGGCTATCATCTTTACTCTCTCATCTTGAACAAGTCCGTCTCCTATGATGTTTCCGGGGCCCGGAAGATTTGAGAAGACACCCTTGGGAAGACCGCCTGCCTCAAGACATTCAGCAAGGATCACACCTGAAAGAGGCGTGTCTGAAGCTGGCTTAAGTATGAATAAATTGCCTGCTGCAAGAGCGAATGCCACCTTGTTTGCACATAGAAGAACCGGATAATTGAAGGGGCCTATACCTGCTACAAGGCCCAGTGGCTGGCGGATCCAGTATGAGAATTCACCGTTCGTATCGTCAGGTACTATTCCGCCGTTGAGCCTTCTGCACTCACCTGCAGCAGCCCGGAAAATGTTTACCGTCTGAGCTATCTCATCCATTGATTTCATGAAGCATGATCCGCTCTCATCAATAAGTATCTGTGCATATTCAGGAAGATGAGTCTCCATGTGATCTGCCGCTTTGAGTAGGACTTTCTCTCTCTCTTCAGGAAGGAGCGCTGACCATCCCTTCCGGGCTTCAAGACCCTTTTCTATTGCAGTCTCGAGTTCTGTCGGGCCTGCAAAATGCACTTTTGCATATACGCTTCCGTCTGCGGGGTTAAGGTCATCTATGATATCGCCTGATATGGTCTCTACCCATTCTCCGGCTAAAAACAGTTTGTATTCCTTCATCGATGCTTCCTCTTCACTTTTTACTGTCAATCAATGATTTTAACTTAGTTAATGAAACAATAAAACTCATGTTATTATATCCACAGCAGTATCCTTTATCAAGATATATAAAATGACTCAGTTTCAAGTAACTAATTTAATTTCACAGTCTGCCGCCGTTGCACATCCTAAAATAGAGTAGTAATATAAATAATTATATAATTGAGATCGGTTTTTATCCGTCTGGAGATCAGGATGAAGGGAAAATACAGTATGAAAACGGTGCATATTATTCGAATTGTCTCGCGATTTCTATGATGGGTTGCATAATTGTGATAAAATCATTAGATATACTACATTGATAATGTTGATCTAACCCGTTTTTGACAGGATGATCTTTATGAATCAGACATTTAAAACCCACATATCATCAAAACATAATCTGCTTGATCTGCATATCAGAGAGGCTTTTCAGTATAGGGATCTGATTTTTATACAGGTTAAAGATAACTATGTTGCCCAATATAAACAGATGGTTCTTGGACCGCTGTGGTCAATAATAAGACCGCTGCTTACCACGCTTATGATGAATATCGTATTCGGGAATGTGGCAAAACTGACCAGGGCGGATATCGCAGGAGATTTTTTTATTCCTTCATATCTGTTTTACATGAGCGGCAATGTCTGCTGGGGATTCTTTTCCTCTGTTCTTCAGTCCTCATCAACAACACTTTTAGATAATCGCGGGATCATGGGAAAAGTGTATTATCCCAGGATCGTAGCTCCCATTTCAGCAGCTTTTTCACAGTTGATAACATTTGCGATTCAGTTTGCAATTTTTGCCGGAATCTGGATTTTTTTCGTGATTCGTGGAGATACCGGGATAATTATAACACCGAGGCTTCTGCTGATCCCCGTTTTGATCTTTCATATGATGATACTGGCTATAGGTTCCGGAATAATAGTTGCCTCCCTGACGACAAAGTTCAGGGATATGATCATGGTAGTCGGACTTGGGCTCGGATTTTGGCGTTATCTCTGCCCGGTAGCATATGGACTTCAGCTGATACCGGATAAATATCTGGGAGTATATATGCTGAATCCCGTTAGCCCTATAATTACAACGTTTCGTTATTCGGTATTCGGTTTCGGGTATTATGATTGGAAATACTATGCTTTAAGCTGGCTGGTAAGTATTCTTGTCATGTTTATCGGACTTATTATGTTCAGCCGGGCTGAGCGTACTTTTATGGATACGATATAAGGAGTCCGGTATGGATAGATTAATGCTTAAAGTTGAAAACGTTTCGAAACGATACAGGTTAGGGCAGATCGACAGGACTACCCTGAGGGAGGAAATTCTGCGCTGGAACTCAAAGATACATCACGAGAAAGAACCCGCTCAAAAGTTCAGAGATGAAAATCCTGCTGATAAAACATTTTTAGCACTTGAAAACATTACATTCGATGTGGAATACGGGGAGAAATTGGGGATAATCGGGCATAACGGCGCAGGGAAATCCACTCTTCTGAAACTGATTTCGCGTATAACTGCGCCGACAGAGGGAGATATTTGGATAGATGGCAGAGTAGCCTCTGTGCTGGAGGTAGGCGCCGGTTTTAACGGGGAACTGACAGGAAAGGAGAATATTTATCTGAAAGGTGCGATCCTTGGCATGAAGAAAAAAGAAATCGATGCCAAAATCGAGGACATCATCGATTTCTCGGAATGCAGGGAGTTCATCAATACCCCGGTTAAGAGATATTCGTCAGGTATGTATGTCAAACTTGCTTTTTCTGTTGCTGCATATCTTGACGCGGAGCTGATGATCATGGATGAGGTGCTGGCAGTCGGTGATATGAGTTTCAGAAAAAAATGTCTGGATAAAATGGATGAATTATCCGGCCGCGAGGGCAGAACTATCCTTCATGTGAGCCATAATATGAACAACATTCGCAACTTTTGTGACAGGTGCATTGTACTTGATCATGGCAGACTGGTCTTCAACGGAGATGTTGAGGAAGCTGTTCGCATATATATGGGCATCAGAAGGGATTCCGATAAACTGCTGGATCTGAGAAACTGCATACGTACCCCGGAGTTTAGCCGGCGTTCAGCGACCATTACTGAGCTGGAGTGTCTTACATTAGATCCCGGTTTTTACCGGGCGGGAATGAAAGCGTTCTTCAGGTTGGGTTGTATGGCCGAAGAAACACTTGAAAATGTTCTGTTCAGAATTATCATTAAAGATACGGAAGAAAGACCGATAACAATGATGACGACCGACAAAGGGGTCAGACTTTCACCATCGGAAGAAATGCATATCCGTTTTACCTTGGATATTTCGCATCTGGTTCCCGGAAATTACTCTTTAACAATAATACTTTATCAGACGGATGGATTGGGCACGGATATAAAGCTTGACATGTTAAAAAATGTATACTGCTTTGACATAGTCCAAAGCCGGGGCTTCAGTAATAATATGGAATGGGTCCAGCGGCGTTGGGGATACATATATAATGAACCTATTGAATATACGATCGATTAAGAAAGCAACCCGGATATGATTTAATATCAATGGATAGAATCAGGCAGGTTTGATTATTCTTAACGGTTAGGAATAGAGGATAAAAAGATGAGTGACCATAAGATAAGTCTTTTCGTGCCCGGACGGCTTTGCCTGTTCGGAGAACACTCCGACTGGGCAGGGGTCTACAGGACGATAAACTCAGATATTGAGATCGGAGAGGCTGTAGTTACCGGCGTTGAGCAGGGAATATATGCAACAGCTGAAAAAGCAGAAAATTTCATAGTTGAAAGCTCTTTGGGGATGTACCACGGCGAGAAGATCGACTGCCCCATGGATACTGCAAAGCTGAAAGAAATTGCTCAGGATGGCGGCTTTTTCTCGTATGTAGCGGGAACCGCATCATATATCAATGAGAATTACAGTGTCGGCGGCGTCAGGATCACGGTTACTGACATGGATCTTCCGGTCAGAAGCGGCCTTTCTTCATCCGCCGCGATCTGTGTCCTCGTAGCGCGGGCTTTCAACCAGTTGTATGGTCTCAAAATGAGCATAAAAGGAGAGATGCAGGCGGCTTATCGCGGTGAGCAAAGAACGCCGTCCCGCTGCGGAAGGCTGGATCAGGCATGTGCGTACGGTGTTAAGCCGGTCAGAATGATTTTTGACGGAGTGGAGATCGACTCGGAAGAGTTGCTTCCCGGCGCTGTTTTCCACTGGGTCATTGCCGATCTTATGGCGTCAAAGGATACGATCAGGATCCTTGCGGATATGAACAGATGCTACCCCTTTGCACAGAACGAGAGAGAGAAGCTTGTACAGGAGGCGCTGGGAAAGGACAACCGCAGGATATGTGCTGAGGCGGTCCGCGCCATCACCGGCGGCGACTCGGAAAAGCTCGGGGAACTGATGAACTTATGGCAGGAGAACTTTGACAGAAAGGTCATGCCGGTCTGTGATGAACTGAAGGGACCGGTCCTTCACTCTGTCCTGAATAATCCAAGAGTGCGTGAACTTACTCTCGGGGCAAAGGGAGTTGGATCACAGGGAGACGGTTCGGTACAGTTCCTCGTTAAAGACAGGGAGGCGTCTGATGAACTGCAGAAATACCTGCTGGAAAAGCTTGGGATGCCATCTTATACACTCACGCTGACTCCGGGCCAGCTCGTTAAAAGAGCGGTCATCCCGCTTGCAGGTTACGGAACGCGTGTATTCCCGGCTACGAAAGCGATGAAGAAAGGGATGATGCCTGTCGTCGACACGGACGGAATGCTGAAGCCCTCGCTGTTTATTATGATCGAACACCTGCTCGAGGCAGGTATCGATGAGATAGCATTAGTTATCGGAGAGAACGAGCGTGAGGAGTATGAACACCTGTTTGCACCGATAGATGAGGGACTGCGGCACAGGCTTCCGAAAGAAAAACGGGACTATGCAGATATGATCGAGAGATTTTCGAATCATATAACGTACATAGTCCAGCATGAAAAACTCGGATTCGGGCATGCGGTATGGCTGACGAAGGAGTTTGCGGACGGTGCGCCGGTGCTTCTTCTGCTTGGGGATTTCCTCTACAGGTCAGATACAACGGAACTGTGTTGCACACAGGTCATAAATGCATACAGACAGACAGGCAGGCCGCTGGTGTCTGTGGCAGAGACGCCCCTTAATGAGGTAGGCCATTACGGGATCGTGCACGGACAGTGGAAAGACACGGCGGAAACTCTTATGGAAGTGGATTCAATAGTTGAGAAGCCTACTGACGACTACGCCGGAGAATATCTGGGGGTCATGAATTCGCGGAAAGAGAAAAAGTACTATAAAGTATTTGGGCAATATGTTCTGACAAAGGAAGTATATGAGGAACTGGACAGAGAGATAAGTGAAGGCAGGCTTCGGAATGGGGAATTCCAGCTGACTGACGCATTGGACGCGATAAGGAATACAGCGGGGCTGAGCGCTTTCCGGCCGGCCGGCAGATCTTTTGACCTCGGACTTCCTGAAAAATACAGAAGCACGGTTTGGGGATACCCGGAATAAGACAGCAGCCAAACTGAAAAGTTAAAAAAGTCTTGTGTTGACAGCGTAATTGCCGTTTAATACAAGACTTTTGTGATTTGTTCAAGATATCTGCATCTGCACTACTTATAATGCGGCGGCTGTCGCATGTTTTCAGCCGGAAGCTGCATGTAATCCCAATACATGATCCTGAGTATCAAGTCGTATTTTACGGGAGCGTTAAAGCTTGAATCTTCGAACTGAAGCTTTGTCATTTCTTTCCAGTCGTCAACAGAATACTTCCCTCTGAAAGGAGCAGCATCGACAGTCCCGATCATTTTGTGTTTGGCCGGATCCAGAAATGCTGCGTTCCGGCATAGTCTGGAAAAAGCGGCACGAAAAGACAAAGGGAATATGGATATGAGTTTGATTGCAAGATAAACGCAGGTTTTCATCCAGTCCGGCTTTGACAAAAGAATGCTTTTATCATCTGCCAGCCGAACGGCATAAGCGATTCGTAATAGGGTTCGCTGAAACATTTGGCCTGTTCTGGTGGAAAAAGCTCCGATAAAAGGATAAATATCAATAAATACAAGTGACTGCTCTTTATTGGCGGTCAATCGTACAGAACCTTCGACTGTTAAATCTGTCTGATTGTCATATACTTGTGACCAGGCCAGAGGAAAATGGTCGGAATTGTCCATATTGGCAACACTGTATCGAGAAGGCAATTCATCAGCTAAACACAAAAACTTCCTGTAATCCTGCAGAGGCATCGCCAGATCAACATCATCATCCCAGGGGATGAAGCCATG
>JAEEGL010116705.1_pt1 | contig 13323 bp, 11 predicted proteins | sample 9134231 | NCBI WGS metagenome assembly JAEEGL01 (sample SAMN16246548, study PRJNA631951) | gut metagenome | biome: gut microbiome; feature: rumen; material: fiber-attached | host: Bos | place: Iran: Karaj | collected 2018-10 | reverse complement strand
TATAAATCGTAAAAAAAATCAAAACAAAAGAACCGCAAGGGGTGCGGGGGAAGGCGGTTCTTTTATTATTTGTAGTTGCAGGAACTAAAGAAAAAGCACTTTTGTTGATATGAGTAATAATTATCAATGAGTTTTGAAGATTAAACTAAATACATACTATTTATCATTTTTTTAATATATTGACAATGATACGGATAAATAGTATAATATCCGTATGAATGAACAAAGAGGTGTAATTATGGACTTTATGACAAAAGAGGAGTTTATAAATGAAAGTAATATAGAAATTATTCAAAAACTCATGAAAAAAAACAATGGATATATTACTACAAAAGAACTTGAAAATTTTAATATAAGTAGGAATTATCTATCAATTATGACTAAAAAAAATATGATAGAAAAAGTTGCAAAGGGAATTTACATAGATTCCACTAAGATTGAAGATGTTTATTATGTACTTAGTGTAAGTACTCCAAAAGTAATTTATTCTCATATGACTGCACTTTATTTTCATAATCTTTCAATTAAAGCACCAGATAGTTCTTTTGATATAACTGTTACAAAAAAATATAATAATCCTAAGCTAAAAAAGCATAACGTTTTTTATGTAGATGATAAATTCTATAATGTTGGAATTACTGAAGTTGATACACCACAGGGAAATAAGGTAAAAGCATATGACATAGAAAGGTGCATATGCGATATAATTCGTTCTAAAAAGAGAATGGATTTAGAACATGTAAAATATGCAATAAAGGAATATCTTAAAAGAAAGGACAATGATCTAATAAAACTTTCAAAGTATGCTGATATGTTTGGTATAAAAGAAGAAGTGATGGATTTTGTAAGTATGATGTATGAATAGTATGCAAGTAAAAGATAAATTAAAAAATATAGCAGTAAAGCGAAATCTAGATTTTAATACATTACTTCGTTTATATATGTATGATAGATTTATAGAAAGACTAGCTGTAAGCAAGTATCGTGATAATTTCATTTTAAAAGGTGGTTTCTATTTAAGCACACTATTTGGATTAGAAAGTCGTTCTACCAAAGATATAGATACTGCAATTAAAGATGCTAATTTTACAAGAGAAAATGTTGAAGAGATGATTAAATCGATTATCTCAATAGACATCAATGATGGTGCATTGATAAATATTGTAGAAATTGGCGATATACGTGAAGAAGATCAATATGGAGGCTTTAGAGTTGTTTTAAATGTTAAAGTAGATACAATTAGAGAGAATCTTCAAATTGATATAGCAACAGGGGATCCTATAACACCAAAACCAATTGTATATAAATATCGACCAATATTAGGAGACGATTACATAAATGTTTGGTCATACAACATTGAAACTGTAATAGCCGAGAAATTGGAAACAATTCTAAGAAGAGCAGAAGCAAATAGTAGAATCAGGGATTACTATGATTTATATTTAATATACACAAAAGGATGGAAAGATGTTAAAGTTGATAATCTACGTAAGGCTATAAATAAAACGTTTAAAAAAAGAGACTATACAGGAAATATAGAAGAAACTATAGTTGTATTAAAAGATAGTGAAATTATTAAAAAAAGATGGGATTCTTACAAGAAAAAATATGAATATGCAAATGACATTGATTATAAGGAAATAATGCAATGTATTGAAGAAATAGTTAAGGTAATAACACCTATAACAGTATAGGAGAAAAAAGTATGAAGTATGAAAAGTATTTAATAAAAAAAGATAAACTTGATTTATTATCATCATTAAAATCACTAGATAAAAAATTACTTAATGAAAAGTTTAAAGAATTTGGTGTTGATAATATATATGAACTAAGAGATTTTATTATAGAAGATTTTGAATTTTGTTTAGAATCATCTAAAGATAATCAATTTACTAAAATGTATTTTGAAAGATTAATTAACCATGAAAATACAGAATGGATGTCTGCTTATGAACAAGATATAGAAATGTTACTTGTATTTGTATATAAAAATGGAGATTATTATTCTTATTATATCCCAACAGAAATAAAAGAAATTATAAATAAACTATTAGGTAGCATGACACCAGAAGAAAAATTTAACTTAGAAAATGCTGCTGACACACCGATTGTTAAGGATTTAAAAGGATTACTTGAAACTTTAACCAATGATGATTTAAAAAATATAGGTAGTTTATTACATGTTAATAGTTTAAGTAACAAAAGGAAAAAAGAACTTGTAGATATAATTTATAATGCTCTTACTGATAAAGATAAACTAACAGATGTAATTGAAAGATTTATTGATAAAGAATTTAATTTACTTAAAGATTTAATGAATAATAAAGGAACAATTCAGAATAATGATATAAGTATGGAAATATATCATTTCTTATATATGGCTGGTATAGTATTCTTATTTAAGAGAGATAATAAATTTTATATTTCAATGCCTGATGATGTATATAATACAATGAAGAAAATAGATTTAAAGCAAATTCATAAAATCATTGATGAAAATACAAGAGTTTATAATTTAGTCAGATCAATGGTTGAATTATATGGTGTGATATCATATGATGAATTAGGTTATTATTATAGCCTATACTATAGTAATGGAGAAGAACTTGATTTTCCAAATAATGCACTATTATTTTGTGAGAGAGCAGATAATATAGATATAATTCACACACAACATAATATGTATTTTATTCATAAATTTTTGCAACAAAGAGATTTAGCACCTGTATTAGATGATATAATTTCTAGACAAAAGATTATAAAGAAAAAGACTATAAAATTAAATGAATTACTAAAATATGCTGATTATAAATATTATGAAGAAACGGAATCTAAAAATGAATTAAAAAAATATTTAAATAAAAAACACATTACGAAAGATATTATCGAAGTAATTATAAAAATTCTTTCAGATATGTATAGGTTAGGTAATAGCTTTGTTGGACCTTCTATTGAAATGCTTCAAGACTATGGAGTTGAAGTGACTAAAAAAAATTTACAAGAAATATTAGATCATTTAACAGAAATATACAATAATACTAGGATTTGGGTTAATAATGGATGGACTCCTATAGAAATGAGACTTAATTACAAAGATACAAAAAAATAACTTTATACTATAAAAATAGAAGAGTGTATATTAAAAAAATACATTCTTTTCATTTTCACTGATATTGAAGATTATTTCTGCTTACGGCATTTTTCTTCAAAGAATATAAAAAAATTGAATGAAATAGCCTTCCCCCTGCATAAAATAATAAACTCCCGCAAATGGTTTTGGAGATGGTGTCAATACTTTAATAGACCTTTTTTTGACCTTGAGCGCGAGAGGTCAAAAATTTCGCGGGCTTCGCCTGTAAGATGTAGAATGGAAATAGTCTTTATTTTTACTAAAAAGTATATAAATCGTAATAAAAATCAAAACAAAAGAACCGCAAGGGGTGTGGGGGCGCGGCGGTTCTTTTATTCTGGTAGAAGAGAAAACCAAGAAAAAGCACTTTGTCGAACTAAATGAGCTTAAAAAGCAAAAAACAATTCTCATATTACTAAGAAAAATAGTAATGTTATGTTATAATAAATGCAAGTATTCAGTCAATGATTGGAGTGTAATAAAAATGAATGAGCCAATTAAACCAAGTTATTCTGATGGTGAAATCCAAGAAATGAATTTAAAATTAGAAGAACAAGATAGATTGTTAAATGATTCAAATGCTAAAAATGAATATTTAAAGAGCAACTTATCTTCAAAGTCAAATACGATAGTTATAATAGAAGGAGTAATAAACGGCTTATTTTATGCTTCAGCAGCAATAGTATTTGTTCTAGCAACTTACTGGATGCTTTTTACAGTTCTAGATATACAAAAGTATAATAATACTGGTGATATTATTTTGATGGTCCTTGCATCTCTAACAGCTGGGTATTTCATAATGTCATTTTCAATGATAATACTTAGTCCAATTTTTGCAATAATAAGAAGGCTATTTAATCCAATATACAAGGATTATGAGAAAGAAAAAAATCAGATAATAGAAGAGTATCAATTAAATATTTCAAAAAAATATGAAGAATATGAGAAAATGAAGCAGGAAATAAGTACCTATAATAAAAAAATGTATGAATATAAAGAATATTGTAAGAGGCTTAATGAAAACTTTTGGTATGGTTTAGATGGACACACATTTGAGCAAGAAGTTGCTAAATTATTTAGAAAAGAAGGATATCATGCTACTGTTTCAAAAATTGGTGCAGATGGTGGAATAGATATAATACTTACAAAAGGTGGAAAAAAATATGCTGTGCAATGTAAAGCACATAATAAAAAGATTTCAGAAGGAGTAGCAAGAGATTTATATGGTGTATTACACGCAAAGAATTATGATGGTGGATATCTAGTTACTCTAAATGGTGTTTCCTCTAAAACTTATCAGTTTTGTAAGACGAGGAAAGATAAACCAATTATTATTTGGACTATTAAAACAATATTAAATAAATATAGTGAATAAGATGCAAATGAAAAAGACTGTTTAAAAGGAAAGTCTTTTTTATTTTCAAACTGTTCTATTACAATTGACAGTTGCATAAAATAATGCAAAAGCTGTTAATTATTATTCCATTGCAATATAATCACACTTTGGGTATCGACTACAAGCAACTATTTGTTTGCCATTATATTCTACTAATGAAATCATTGAAAGGCATTTAGGACAATAAGTTGGCACACTCCTTTTACTTTGAATCGATTTTTTCTGAGGGGGGTGTTGTTCTATTTCAATATTATTATTCTTTCGCTGGGATTGATTATTATCAGCAATTGTTTTTTGATAGCTTTCAAAACTATCATCGCTTTCATCTTTATACCATGTCAATAGCCAAATTGGCTTATTCCAACCAAATATTTCGAATTCATTATTACTAGCTTTTCTATATTCGTTACTACAAAGTTTTCCATAACATTTTTTGGTTTTAATTAATCGATCCATTTGATAACGACTTAATTGTATTGTTTTATTACTTTCTATATTAATAAATCGAGCAACTCGAAAATTTTTAAATCTTTCTGCAAACTCTAATAATGTTTTTGTATAAGTTGGTAAAGGTTTTAATTCATATTTCTTTCTTTTATCATTAACCTCAAGTTCAACAGAAGTTATTCTTCCATCTCTATCATGTTGTATATCATATATTTCAGATATTTTTTCTTTAATTACATCTTTAAATCTATAGGTGCATCTCATAGTATTTGGATCAAGGTATTTACAGTCAAAACATTCTTTATGGTTACACAATTCATTATTAACCATAGGGCAATAACCATAAAAACCATAACAGCAGTCAATTTTATAATTATAAATTTCATCAGATAACTTATGAATATTAGGAATCTTCTTATACGGATATTTCTTTTTGTTAATCAAATTTAAATCATAATAATTATCAATTATTTCAATATCACTATAAAAATCATCTGAAATAAATTCAGCTAAGCCATCAATACTATTATCGCTGATTTTTATAATATTGTTGTCAATAGCTAGTTTTTGAAAATCTTTTATTTTCCTGTAGTCAGGTTGCCTATACCAAATTGCTTCTTTTGTCTGTAAGAAGACATCGAGATTTTTATCATTACAATTTAATTTTTTTAGAAATCTAATAGGATGCTTCCAAGATATAATTCTTTCATCTTTGCTTGAATCACTTAAATATTCAACCTCTCTATCGATTGCATCAAAAATCCATATTATTTTATACCCTAAGCTCTTATAAAAATCATTTCTATCATTAAATTCCGATTCAGTAATTGGGCTATGCTGAAATTCAATAACGGTGTTATTAATAAAAACATCTGCTCTATGTGTTTTGTCATCTCTAGTAAAAACAATTTCCTGGTTATCTACTGGGAATTGATTTTGCCAATCATAATGCCAGTCCGACATATCATAATGCCATCCATCTCGATTAACACAATTACTGTTGTTTTTGTGTGCAAAATGATGGGCATTAGTAGTCCCTTTTCTAGTTCTTAATTGTTCTCCACAAATTGGGCAATAATATATCTCATTATTTAATGCACTAGAAATATGAACTCTTTTTCTATCTTTATTTAATGCGATAAACATGGTAACACCCTCTTGTCTAGATATTATATCATATTTTTACAGTAATATATTGCTATAAGAGTTATAGTTATTGAAGAAAAGCTCTTTGTCGAATTATATCGAAATATGATATAATTCAATTAGGTGGTTTAAATGAAAGAATTAACTAAAAAAGTTGTTGAATTTACTCATGAAAGAGATTGGGATCAATTTCATTCCCCAGAGAATCTAGCTAAAAGTATTTCTATTGAAGCAGGAGAATTATTAGAGTGTTTTCAATGGAATAATGAATTTGATTTAGATGAAGTAAAAGAGGAACTTGCTGACGTTATTAACTATTGTTTATTAATGGCTGATAAATTAGGTTTAGATCCAAAACAAATAGTATTAGATAAAATGGAAAAGACAGCAAAAAAATATCCTGTTGAAAAAGCAAAAGGAAAAAGTACAAAGTATAATAAACTATAAGAGGTGATCCTGTGTTAGTATATGAAGGAGTAAAGCAAGATTTTATAAAAGATGTTTCAATGAATCAAATTACAGAAAAAATTTTAGCAAGATTTAAGGAAGTATTTCATCGAAGCACTAGTGAATCAGAAATTAATTCTTGGCGTGAATCTATGTTTAGAATGATGGCGGTTCTTTCTGATGACGAAATACCAGATAATGCAGGAGTTGCAATAGAGTTCAATATTCCACATACGTCAAATAGAATTGATTTTTTACTATCTGGATATGATAAGAATAAAAACAATTCAATTATAATTATTGAATTAAAACAATGGACTCATGCAGAAGCAGTTGAAGGAAAAGATGGAATAGTTAAAACGGTAACAGGTAAGGCATTAAGAGAAGTTACTCATCCATCATATCAAGCATGGAGCTATGCAAGTTTAATAGATAGTTACAATCAAGATGTATATGATAGAAACGTTGGATTACATCCATGCGCATTTCTTCATAATTATGACATTACTGAAGGAGATCCTATTAATAGCGAACAATATAAAGATTATATAGATGTAGCGCCAATGTTTGGTTCAAAAGATTTTGAAAAACTAAAGACTTTTATTAAAAAATATGTTACTGAGGGAGATAATAAAGAAGGATTATATATAATTGAGAACGGTAAAATTAAACCATCTAAAATGTTACAAGATTCTTTCTCATCAGTATTAAAAGGTAATAAAGAATTTGTTTTGATAGACGATCAGAAAGTAATTTATGAAGAAGCTCTAAGAGTTGGTGTTAATGCACATATGCATAATGAAAAAAGTGTATTAATTGTTGAAGGTGGACCCGGTACTGGCAAATCAGTTTTAGCAATCAATTTACTCAGACAATTTTTAAACAGAGGTTTAAATAGTTTTTATGTAACAAAAAATAGTGCTCCTAGAGAAGTGTTTAAAGCAAAACTAAAAATAGATAAAATGAGTGGATTAAATAATTTATTTAAAGGATCTGGATGTTTTTATGATTGTGAACCAAACTCATTTGATGTACTAATAGTAGATGAAGCTCATAGGTTAAATAAAAGATCTGGATTGTTTGCTAATTTAGGAGAAAATCAAATTAAAGAAATTATTAATTCCAGTATGTTTTCAATATTCTTTATCGACGAAGATCAAAGAGTAACATTGAAGGATAATGGATCAATAGATGAAATTAAGAAGTATGCTAAATACTATAATGCTGGAATATATAAAATGGATTTGAAAAGTCAATTTAGATGTGATGGATCAGATGGTTATCTAGCATGGCTAGATAATGTTCTTGAAATTAGAGAAACAGCTAACTTGGATTTAGATAGTAAGTATGATTTTAAAGTGTTTGATGATCCAAATGAATTAAGAAAAGCTATTGAAGAAAAGAATAATATCAACAACAAATCAAGATTAGTAGCTGGTTATTGTTGGAATTGGATAAGTGAAGGAAAAAACAAGTCAGATGTATTTGATATAACAATACCAGAATATAATTTTGAAATGAGTTGGAATTTAGGTAACTCAACTACATGGGCAATAGACAAAGAATCAATAAATGAAATTGGTTGTATTCATACATGCCAAGGGTTAGAATTTGATTTTGTTGGTGTAATAATTGGTGATGATTTAAGATATGAAGATGAGCATATAATAACTGATTACACAAAAAGAGCAAAGACAGATCAATCAATAAAAGGTATAAATAAAATAGCAAAAGAAGAAGGACAAGATAAAGCAAATCAATTAGCAGATTCAATAATTAAAAATACATATAAAACATTAATGACTAGAGGCATGAAAGGTTGTTACGTATACTGTGTAGATAAAAAATTACAAGAGTATCTAAAAAATAGATAGATACTCTTTTTTTGTGTAGATCTATTAAAAAGGCAACAAAACTGGTATACTTTAAACAGGTGATAAATCATGATTACAGTTGTAGCAGCGCTTATTGTAAAAAATAATAAAGTTCTCATAGCAAAGCGTTCTACTGGAGATCCTAATGTTTTTGGTAAATGGGAATTCCCCGGAGGAAAAGTAAAAGAAAATGAGTCAGAAGAACATGCAATAGAAAGAGAAATAAAAGAAGAATTTGAGATGGATATTAAGGCTAATAAATTTTTAATTAACAATATCTGTGAATATCCAACTAAGACTATAGATTTAAGATTATACGAATGTGAATATATTTCTGGAGAGTTTAATCTACACGATCATTCGGAATATGAATTTGTTAATAGAAAAGAAATACTAAAATATGATTTATGTCCAGCTGATATTCCGCTTGCAGAGTTTGTTAAGGAGATGAAATAATGAGCAGATATTTATATAAAGATACATTTGAAAATTTTATAAATGAAGCTGATGAAAGCATTTATGGAAAAATTGTAGATAATAGTGAAAACACTAATGAATCTATACAACAATTAAATACTTGGAAAGAAGAAATAAAAATTTTAGATGAAGCTTTATTTGGCATTGGAAATGGTACTGTTGCTTTTGAATACACCATTCCTAGAATTGGTAGCAGAGTAGATAACGTTTTAATATATAAAGGTATGCTTTATTTATTAGAATTCAAAGTGGGTGAAAATGAATATCGCAGTTATGAGATAGATCAGGTTGAAGACTATGCATTAGATTTGAAAAATTTCCACAAAGAAAGCAATGATAAAAGAATTATTCCTATGTTAATTGCAACGAATGCAAAAGATATTGATAATATTATTAAGTTCTCTGATGATTTGATTTCTACTCCAGTATTATGTAATAGAAAAACTCTAAGGGATACAATCATAAAAATTGCTGAACAATATGAATTACCAGATATAGATGATGATGCTTGGTTTAATTCACCTTATTCTCCAACTCCAACAATAATTGAAGCAGCACAATATATGTATAGAAATAAAACTGTCAAAGACATTTCTAGAAATGATGCTGGAACATATAATTTAACTGAAACTACGAATATAGTTAAAAACATTATTGAAGATAGTAAAAATTATAGTAAAAAATCAATATGTTTTATAACTGGAGTTCCAGGAGCAGGTAAAACTTTAGCGGGTTTAAATATAGCAAATGAAACTCAAAATTTTGATGAAGATGAACATGCTGTATTTTTATCAGGAAATTTTCCTTTAGTTCAAGTTTTGCAAGAAGCTTTAGCAAGAGATGCAGCTAAAAATTTAAATATAAGTAAAAGTGATGCATCGAGGAAAACAAAATCATATATTCAAATAATACATCATTTTAGAGATGATGCAGTAAATACAACAATTCCTCCTCATGAAAAAGTAGTAATATTTGATGAGGCTCAAAGATCTTGGGATGCAACACAGCTATCAAATTTTATGTTAAGAAAAAAAGGAGTTCCAAACTTTAATATGAGTGAACCGGAATTCTTAATAGAATATATGAACAGGCACAAAGATTGGGCAACAATTATATGCCTTATAGGTGGAGGACAAGAAATTAATACTGGTGAAGCTGGTTTAGAAGAATGGTTTAATACGCTTTCTAATAATTATCCAGAATGGAATGTATATGTTTCAAACAAAATATATGATAAAGAATATACAAATGGAAAGCCAATTAATTTCTTATTAGCTAAACTTCCTAATTTGCATATAGAAGAAAAATTACATTTATCAGTTTCAACAAGATCTTTCAGAAGTGAGAAACAATCTGACTTCATAAAGAGCTTGTTAGATATTAATATTGAGCAAGCTAAAAACAATTTGCAATTGTTAGAAGGTAAATATCCAATATACATTACAAGAGATCTTAATAAAGCAAAAGAATGGATAGTTAATAAAGCAAGAGGAACTGAAAGATATGGAATAGTAGCAAGTTCAGGAGCTAAGAGGCTAAGAAAATATGGTATATGGGTTGATAGTGCTATAGATGATGCTTCGTGGTTTTTAAATGAAAAAGAAGATGTAAGAAGTTCATATTCATTAGAACAATGTGCAACAGAATTTAATATTCAAGGATTAGAATTGGATTGGTCAATTCTTGGATGGGATGCCGATCTAAGATTCAATGGAAGCGAGTGGGAATATTATTCATTTACCGGAACTAAATGGAATATAATTAATAAACCAGAAAGAATCAAATATTTAATTAATTCATATAGAGTATTACTTACTAGAGCTAGACAGGGAATGATTATATATATACCTAATGGTGATAATAATGATAAAACAAGTCTTCCATTCTTTTATGATAGAACTTTTAATTACCTAAAGAGTATTGGTATAAGAGAAATATAAGAATTGCTAAAAATATATTTTTATGTTATATTGATAATAGATTTCGTATCATTCATTAGAATGATACTTTTTTGTTGGAGGTATATTATGAAATTAATAAAAGCGAACATTCGAAATTATCGATCAATTGAAGATATAGAAATTGATTTTGAAAACAGCACAAAAATATTTGTAGGATTAAGTGAAACCGGGAAAAGCAATTTACTAAAGGCATTAAATACATTATCTTCATCTTTTAAAACTTCATATAGAGATATTAGAGAAGATGTGGAATCTTCAGAAGAATCTTTTATTAATTTTAATATAAAATTAGAAGATGAAGACAAAGAACAAATAAAAGAAATAATAACTGACCGAAGTTATAATTTGAATTTAAGTAAAATATTTAAGAATTCAAATAAAAGAGATATAGGAATAGACTATTTATTAGATAGAAATTACATCTATAATGTTGATGTAATGAATGGTAAAAAATGTTATATATATTCTGCAATAGATGATGAAGATATATGCTTAAATGAAAAAATTGCATACATTAACGGTTCGGAAGAAAACCCCACTAAAATAATAGATAGTGAAATAGAAATAAAACAAAAGACTATTTGTAGTTTGACTGATGAAAAAATTGTTGAAGATGATTCAAAAATAATTGAGGCAACTGTTTCCGATGTGATTGAATATCTATCTCAAATTATTATTGAATATTTGGAAAGAAGTAAATGGAAAGTATTATTTTGGAAATATGATGAAAAAAACATTTTACCATCCGAAATAAAAACCGAGGATTTTATAAATAACACTGATATTTGCTTACCTTTGAAAAAAATATTTGAATTATATGGTATTACAGATGTAAAAAAAGAATATGATTTAAAGAAAAGCACTGGTAGGTCAAATTCTTTTGAAAATCTACTTAAAAAAGTAAGTTTTAAGGCTACAGAATTTTTGAAAGATAAGTGGAAATCTATGCCAGATGATACTGAATTGATTATTAGCGAGTCTGGTGAAAATCTTAGAATTTTAATTAAAGATAGTAGAAATAAATTTGATATGCTAGACAGAAGCGATGGATTCAAGAGATTATTGACTTTTTTAATTTTAATATCTATTGATAATTCCACTAACGTGTTGAAAAATTCGCTTTTGCTAATTGATTGCCCTGAAGCAGAAATTGATATTCCGGGTCAAAAGTATTTGAGAGATGAACTAATTCAAATAGGAAAGAGTAATTATGTTTTTTATTCAACGCATTCTCCTTACATGATCGATAGTAATAATATATTTAGGCATTACGTTGTTACAAAAAAGGAAGAAGTTACACATATAAAATTAGGTGAAGAAGCTAATTATAATGATAGTTCAATCTTGTTTAATGCACTTGGAACTTCTTTGCTTGAAAATGTCTCTGATTATAATATAACTTTTGAGGGTTGGACTGACAAACAATTATATAACGCTGGTTTAAAAAAACTTACTTCCGCTCAAAGAAAAAAATTAGAAAAAGTAGGAATATGTCAACTAGGAGGTTTACGAAATGCCAACTCTTTTGCAGCCGTTTGGCAATTAATATGTCGAACAAAAAAATACATTATTATTTCTGATTCTGATGACACTGCAAATCAAATCAAAAAGAATTTTTTAGAAGAACATTTAAATGAGAATATTGAATGGTATACTTATAAGGACTTATTACCATCTAATGATTATATAATTACAGCAGAAGATTTTATTTCTTCAACAAAGATAAAGTCTGTTTGTGATAAATACATAGATAATAAAGATAAATATAATCCTATTTCAATTGAAAAATTGCAAGATAGTAATACTCCTAATATGAAAGTTTTAGATGAGTGGTTAAAACAGTTTAATTATAAAAAAGATGAATTACATACAGAAAGAAATAAAATTAAAGAACAAATTTTTACAAATTTAAAAAAGACAGATATTAAAGAGGATTATTGTGATTTATTAAAAACAATCATTGTATTAATGCCAAAATAATTTTTAATAATAAGTAGTAACATTGGTTTTAGTAATAGGATTATATAAATAAAAGAACCGCCGCGCCCCCACACCTATTGAGATTCTGACTTTTGATTTTTATTACTATTTATCAATACTTTTTAAAAAGAAAGACTATAGGAATTCTACCTCTTTCGGGCGAAGCCCGCGAAATTTTTGACCTCTCGCGCTCAAGGTCAAAAAAAGGTGAAGAATGGTCTATAAAAGTATTGACATCTTCTCCAAAACCACTATTGAGGGTCTATAAACTTTGTGTTCAAAATAGCATGCATGCTATTTTTTTATTTTAATTGAAAGTATTACAAAAAATATAAATTGTATTATGATATAATAAAATAAAGGTGATTGTATGGGATTAATAAATGATGCTATAGATGCATTTAGGTTTAAAGATACTGTTTTTTATAAAGAAAGCAGTGATCTTCAAAATAAGTATGATGCATT
>JAEEGL017416144.1_pt1 | contig 13324 bp, 11 predicted proteins | sample 9134231 | NCBI WGS metagenome assembly JAEEGL01 (sample SAMN16246548, study PRJNA631951) | gut metagenome | biome: gut microbiome; feature: rumen; material: fiber-attached | host: Bos | place: Iran: Karaj | collected 2018-10 | reverse complement strand
GGCATATTTTTATGATATTTTTTCCTTATTTGGCAAAAATGTTGTTATTTTGCACCCCGAAAGTGAAATCACTTATAAGAAAACATTAAAAGATACGTATTAATAAATGCTTAGAGTATTCAACAAGATTGTGGATCTTCAGAACCAGCTTTTTGAGGATCGCAAACAAGGTAAAGAGATTGGTTTAGTACCCACGATGGGTGCACTGCATGAGGGACATGCCTCGCTGGTACGTCGCAGTGTGAAGGAAAACGGAATAACAGTGGTGTCGGTTTTTGTGAATCCGACGCAATTCAATGACAAAAATGATTTGAAGAACTATCCGCGTACGTTGGAGGCTGACTGCAAGTTGTTGGAAGCTTGTGGCGCTGACTATGTCTTGGCTCCAAGTGTGGAAGAGATGTATCCTACGCCCGATACGCGTCAGTTCGAATATCCTCCAGTATCAACAGTTATGGAAGGTGCTCATCGTCCAGGTCACTTCAATGGCGTCTGTCAGGTGGTGAGCCGTCTGTTCTATATCGTCAAACCTGTCCGTGCCTACTTTGGCGAGAAGGATTGGCAGCAGATAGCAGTTGTCAAGGCTATGGTGAAGCAGTTAGGCTTGCCAGTTCAGATAGTGGAGTGCGACATTGTGAGAGATGACGACGGACTGGCTCGCAGTAGCCGTAACACGTTGCTGTCGAAAGATGAGCGTGCCATTGCGCCAACCATCTATAAAGCCTTGAAGGCGAGTCTGACTTATGCTAAGAAGCATACGGTAAAGGAGACGCATGACAAGGTGGTGGCTGACATCAATGCTGTTGACGGATTGGACGTAGAATACTTCTCAATCGTTGATGGTAATACGTTGCAGGATATTGAAAATTGGGATGATACACCGTATGTTGTAGGCTGTATTACTGTCTATTGTGGTAAGACCCCTATTCGTTTAATTGATCATATCAAATATAAATCGTAAATTGTAAATCGTCAAATAGTAAATTGACATGATGATAGAAGTCATGAAGTCGAAGTTGCACTGTGTGACAGTGACTGAGGCTAATTTGAACTATATGGGTAGCATCACGATTGATGAAGACTTGATGGATGCTGCCAACTTGATAGCAGGAGAGAAGGTGCAGGTGCTCGATAATAATAATGGTGAGCGTTTCGAAACCTATATTATTAAGGGTGAGCGAGGCTCTGGCTGCATCTGTCTGAATGGCGCTGCCGCTCGTCGTGTACAAGTAGGTGATGTCGTCATCATCATCTCGTATGCCCACATGGATTTCGAAGAGGCTAAGACGTTTAAGCCTACAGTGGTATTCCCCAAGGAGGGAAACACATTGTAGAAAGGCTATTTCTTTTGTAGTAGCTTTTTAAGACGTCTTTTGGCTTCAGGAGTCTCTGGATAGAGCTCTAAGGCTTTTTGGTAATTGCGAATAGCGGCATCTGTCATGTGCTCCTGTTCGCATTCCTTGCCTAATAGCGTATATTCAACCGCTAAGCGTTTTAGAAGTTCTTCGCGCCGTGTAATCTCTGCATTCAACTCCTTAATCTGCTGTTTCTGCTGATTGATTATGCCTAATTTCCGTCGGATATAGCGCTGAACAACAGGCTTTTCGATATCGTAACGTGAATGGATGGCAAGGAAGAAATACTTGAGGAAAGCGTCGAAGTCCTGACGGTCGAAGGCTGCTACAGCATCATGATATTCTTTGTCAGCCTTGCTCTCATAAATAACTTGTCGCATTAATTTGTTGTCATTGTATCGACGGGCAAACTGTACGACTTCGCCACGTACAAAGATGTCAGAACGACGGATGGGTTCTTCGAGTGTAATGCCCTTAAGCGACGTACAACGTGAGAGAGCTACATAGGTTTGTCCACCAGCAAAAGCCCCACCGCCCGAGAAATCAATTTTCACCTGACGGAAAGTAAGACCTTGACTCTTGTGAACGGTGATAGCCCACGCCAATCGTAAGGGGAATTGTTGGAAGGTGCCTAATAGCTCCTCAACAATTTTCTGTTCCTTTTCGTCATAGGTATAGCGCATGTTCTCCCAGATTTCTACGCCCACATCATATTCATGTCCGTCTTCATCGCAAACACCAATGATGCCTTCTTCCTCGTCAATGCCTATTACAATGCCTATCGTACCGTTTACCCAGCGTTTCTCCTTGTCATTCTTGACAAAAATGACTTGTGCACCAGGTTTGATTTCCAAGTCCATGGGTGCAGGGAGTGATGAAAGGGGAAAATCTCCCTTAATGACACCTTTAAAGGTGGAACTTTCTCCGTCTAATTCGTTTAGTTTCTGCTCGTTGAGCCAGTCTACCGTATCGCGACGTGTGGCCAGTGTGATTTCGAGGTTTCGTGAGGAAGGCTCACATGTTGCCCCATATCTGGAATTGATGGCAGCTAAATCCTGATCAGTAGCCAGATTTTCGCGGATTCGATCCAAAATAGCAATGAATTCTGCATCGCTTTGTCGATATACCTTTCGCAACTCTATACTGACGAGCTGCATCTCCTGCCACACTTTGGCAGCAAAGAAGTAGGCTGAAGCATAGAAAGGTTGCATCAGTCGCCATTCTTCTTCCTTGATGACTGGTTCTAACTGGAAGATGTCGCCTACCAATAATAGTTGTTTACCGCCAAAGGGTTCACGCATATTGCGACAATAGATGCGAAGTACTTTGTCGATAAAGTCGATGATGTCAGCCCTCACCATCGATATCTCGTCAATGATGATGAGCTCCAACTCACGTAGTAGCTTGGTGAGTTCACCGTTATATTTCAGCGACTTTCGGATGTTGCGCGCATTATAGCGAGAGTCGTTAGGCAAGAGAGGGTGGAAGGGCAATTTAAAGAAGCTATGTAGCGTCTGGCCTCCGGCGTTGATGGCGGCTATGCCTGTAGGTGCTAAGATGACGTGCTTCTTCTTTGTATTCTGAGATACATAGCGAAGAAATGTAGACTTACCTGTCCCCGCTTTCCCTGTTAGGAATAATGAGCGACGGGTATATTGAATAATCTGGAGAGCATGTTGCCACTCCTGGTTTTCAAGGTCTAACGTCTCTGTGTCCATCTATTGCTCCTTGGGCTCTTCTGCTGCTTGTGGCTGTTCTGTTACAGGTGTCTGTTTGGCGTTGTCTGGCTCTTGTGACTGATTTACCACATTTCCAAATTCGTCAAGAATGGCATCTGCTGGAATCTCTGCTCCAAGGCTATCTGCAGCCAGTGAGTCTGAGTCGGATACTGACCTAAAGTAGCCACCACAACCATACATGCCCGATGTGAGGTCTGCATCCTGTGGAATCGTGAACTTGGCGTGATATTGCTTGAATTGTGGGTCATCCAGTACACTTTTCAGGAAATAGCCACAAATGGGGAGTGCAGTACGATTGCCTTGTCCTAATTCGCCTGTGCGGAAATGGATACAGCGATATTCGCCACCAACCCAAGCACCACAAACAAGTTTAGGCGTAGTACCAATAAACCATGCATCTGAGTGATTGTTCGATGTTCCTGTCTTACCTCCAAAGTCGGTGTCAGTAACGTCATAGCCTACATAGCTGCGCAGACGTGACGACGTACCGCTCATTCCTCCCATCAGCAACTGCTGTACGAGGAATGCACTCCGTTCAGTAAGTGCCTGCTTGTCATCCGTCTTAGCTTCGTAAATAACATCGCCATCTCGGTCTACTATACGAGTAACGAGTACGGGGTCATGCATACGTCCTTGGTTACAAGGTGTACAATAGGCATTAACCAGCTCCAGCAAGTTAACGTCACTAGAACCTAAGGCGAGTGCAGGTGTTGGATTAAGCTTGGACTTGATACCCATGTCGTGGGCCGTCTTAACGATTCGTTCAATACCACATTCCTGCCCTAAGCGGACAGCAACCGAGTTGATACTCATGGCAAAGGCTTGCTTCAGTGTGATGTAGGTACCTGAGAAATGGCCGTCAGCATTCGTTGGAGCCCATGTAACCTCCTTGCCCTTGTCCATGACTTTCATCGAGAAATATTCGTCCTTACGCGTATCGCAGGGAGTAATGCCTTGATTCATGGCTTCAGCATAGACAAACAGCTTAAAGGTAGAACCTGGTTGTCGCATAGCAGTTACCTTGTCGTATTTCCAGGTTTTGAAGTCTACGTCACCTACCCATGCTTTCACATGTCCCGTCTGTGGTTCAATGGCTACGAAACCACAGTGCATGAAGTGCTCCATATAACGGATGCTGTCGAGGGTAGACATTTCTTTCTCGATAACACCTTGTTCATAGTCGAACAGTTTGACGGGGTGGGGCACATTCAGATAGTAGTTGATAGAGTCCTCATCGCCATCGAATTTCTGGCTGAGCAGTTTATAATACGGCGTTTTCTTAGCCAAGTCTTCAATGAAGTGTGGTATCTCATGATGGTATTCGTCCTGCCAGGGATTCGTGCTTCCCCAGTGGTTATTGAAGATCTTCTGTACCTGCTTCATCTGTTTGACAGCAGCATCCTCAGCATATTTCTGCATGCGTGTGTCGATGGTGGTGTATATCTTCAATCCCTCCGTATAATAGGCATATTGTCGGTCATCGCCATAATACTCTTTACACCAGCCTTTCATCCAGTCACCTACAGCCTCGCGAAAATAGTTAGCTTCTCCGTCATAGGCATTTTCCACGCTATAGTCAAGCTTGATTTCTGTCTGTTTCAGGGAGTCGCACTCTTCTCGTGTCAGATGTCCGTGTTTCCTAACCAAGTCAAGTACCACATTTCTACGAGCCAATGAGTTCTTGGGATTGATGCGAGGGTTGTAGTAGGTTGTAGCCTTGAGCAATCCCACCAGCACAGCAGCCTGTTCTGATGTCAATTTATCAGGTGTCGTACCAAAATAAGTCCTTGCAGCAGTCTTGATACCAAAGGCATTCGAACCAAAGTCTACTGTATTGGCATACATCGTCAGAATCTCATTCTTCGAGAAGTTGAACTCCAACTTATAAGCCGTGATCCATTCCTTGCTCTTCATAATGAGCATCTTCAGACCAGGAATATTACCTAACAGGCCTGTAGTATATTGTGTACGAACACGAAACAGGTTCTTTGCCAATTGCTGTGTTATCGTGGAGGCACCACGAGCGTCACGATGCATCACATAGTCTTTGAGCGCAGCTCCAAAAGCTTGATAGTCAATGCCATGATGACTGCGGAATCGTTCATCTTCTGTATCAATGAGGGCATTCCAAAAGGCTGGACTTACATCCTCGTATGTTACAGGCATGCGATTCTCGCTGAAGAACTTACCTATTATTTTACCATCGGCACTATAAATCTGAGAAGCCTCGGCTGGATGCGTGTTCTTGACGTCGCTCATCGATGGCGATTTACCAAAGAGCCAAAGGAAATTGACGTCTACCATGATGAGATATAGGAAGAAAGCCACAACCAGTGAGCCTAGTGCAGATAATATCTTGATGTACCAAGGGCGCCCCTTAAAAAGTCCTTTATACCATCTGGCAGAGCATTTTAGAGCCTGTATGGGTTTCTCAGCGTATTTATTCATATTGTGCAATGTATTTTAGTATTTCTTCTTGGTTATCTGGGTCAAACCATTTCATTTCTGGATCGCGCTTAAACCATGTCAGTTGTTTGCGGGCATATCGTCTAGTGTTACCCTTCATGCGTTCCACTGCCTCATCTAAAGACCAGTGGCCATCCATGTAGTCAAACATTTCTTTATAACCTACTGTGTTCAAGGCATTCAGTTGTCTCTGACTGTATAGTGCCTGAGCCTCCTCCAATAGTCCGCTTCGCATCATCTCGTCTACGCGCGCGTTAATCCTATTATATAATATGTCGCGCTCTCTATTCAAACCGATTTTGATGATGCGGAAAGGACGAACTTTCTTTTCTTGTTTGCGGAAAGAGGTATAAGTAAGCCCCGTTTGGTAACATATCTCTAACGCATGAATCACACGTCTGTAGTTCTGCCTGTCTACGATTTGGTAGTGTTCAGGGTCAAGCCGTTTCAAGTCTTCACAGAGCGCTTCAAGTCCTTCTTCCTGATAGCGTCGCTTCATCTCCTCGCGAATGTCATCACGTATGGTGGGAATGTCGTCGATACCATTACAGACAGCATCAATATACATCATCGACCCACCAGACAACAACTGAATGCTATGCGTCTTGAATTGTTCTTCCAATAGTTCCAATACCTCCTGCTCGTACATTGAGGCATTATAATAGTCGCTGATGCTCTTGGTTCCCACAAAGTAGTGTTTCGCAGCCTGTAACTGTTCGTCAGTAGGTGCTGCTGTACCTATTTTCAACTCACGATATATCTGCCTGGAGTCAGCATTGATTACAGGGATGCCATAGCGTTGGGCTATCTCAATTGTGAGAGCAGTTTTGCCAACAGCTGTAGGTCCAGTGATGACAAAGAGTGTGCTCATTAACGTATGACACCACGCTTAGACGTCTCAATAAACGAGCAGATGTATTCCACCTCTTTCGAGTCTGGATACTTGGCACGAGCTGCTGCAATACCATCCTTTAGTACCCCTTGTGCATAGATAATGCGATAGGCGTCATGGATGGCTTCAATGGTCTCGTTGCTGAATCCGCGACGACGCAATCCGATGAGGTTGACACCAGCATAGCGGATGGGCTCCTTACCGGCAATTACGTATGGAGGAATATCCTGTGAGGTACGGCTGCCACCTTGGAACATGATATAGCTGCCCACACGAATGAACTGATGGAACAGACAGCATGCAGATATGATAGCAAAGTCGTCAATCTCCACCTCGCCAGCGATCTTCGTAGAGTTGCCGATAATGCAGCCATTGCCAATGACACAGTCGTGAGCAATATGCATGTTTTCCATCAACAGGTTGCCATTTCCCACTACAGTCTTCCCTTTCGAGGCGGTACCACGACTGATGGTGACATTCTCACGAATCGAGTTGTTGTCACCAATCTCGCAAAGGGTTTCTTCGCCTTGGAATTTCAAATCCTGAGGCTTTGTCGAGATGCTGGCACCAGGGAAGAATTCGTTGCCGTTGCCAATACGTGCGCCAAAGTGGATGGTCACATTGTTTAGCAACTTGTTATTGTCGCCAATGACAACGTTTTTGTCTATCACGCAAAAGGGACCAATCACATTGTTGTCGCCCAATTTAGCCTCTGGGTCGACTACTGCTAAGGGATGAATATTGTTCATTTACCGATTTACTTATTTACAATTTACCCAATTTATTTATTCTTAACAATCTGTGCAGTGAAAGTTGCTTCTGCTACTACATGGTCGCCTACGAAGATGTAACCCTTCATCGAAGAAATACCATGACGAACAGGAGCCAACAAGTCGACCTTGAATAACAACGTATCGCCAGGTACCACTTTCTGACGGAACTTTACATCGTCAATCTTCATGAAATAGGTGCTCCAACGCTCAGGCTCCTCCAGTGTGTTCAGCACCAAAAGTCCCCCACATTGTGCCATGGCCTCAATCTGTAATACGCCTGGCATTACAGGCTCCTCTGGGAAGTGCCCTTGGAAGAAAGGCTCGTTGGCTGTAACGTTCTTGATACCAACAATGGTGTTGGCTCCCAGCGCAATCACCTTATCTACCAACTGCATGGGATAGCGGTGGGGCAGGAGTTCGCGAATCTTGTTCACATCCATGATCGGTTCTTCGTTAGGGTCGTAGATGGGCGCCTGAATCTCGTGCTTACGAATCTCCTTGCGCATTTGACGAGCGAACTTGTTGTTGATAGTATGACCAGGACGGGTGGCAATGATGCGTCCCTTGATGGGTTTGCCAATGAGCGCCATATCGCCAATCACGTCAAGCAGTTTATGACGTGTGCACTCGTTTTCCCAAACAAGAGGCTTGTGCTGGATGTAGCCCAGTTCCGTTGCATCACGGTGCTCGACACCAAGCATATCAGCCAGTTGGTCGAGCTGCTCCTGTGAAATCTGACGCTCGTATATGACGATAGCATTATCCATATCGCCTCCTTTGATAAGGTTGGCCTGCAACAGGGGCTGGATGTCACGAACAAAAACAAACGTACGCGCAGCTGCTATCTCTGTTGTGAAATTCTCCATATTGTCGAGTGTGGCAAACTGGGAATTGATGATTTTCGAATCGAACGAGCACATGGCCGTAATCGAGAAATCTTCATCTGGCAGAATTGTGATGCAAGAGCCTGTATTGTCGTCTTTTACCTCTATCTTTTTGCGAATGATATAATAGTCTTTGGGGGCGTTTTGCTCTTCGATGCCCACCTCCTTAATCTTTTCGATATACTGAATAGCCGATCCGTCGAGAATGGGGAATTCAGGACCGTTCACTTGCATCAGACAGTTATCGATACCCAAAGCATAGAGTGCTGCCAGTCCGTGTTCTACGGTCGATACACGGGCATCACCCTTGCCCAAAACCGTACCACGCTGAGTGTCAATGACATTCTCTGCAATAGCATCAATGATGGGTTCGCCCTCTAAATCGATACGCTTAATCTTATACCCCGAATTTTCAGGAGCAGGATTGAATGTTACGGTCAGATTCAGACCTGTATGCAATCCTTTGCCAAACAGCGAAAAACTGCCTTTCAGTGTTTTTTGTTTCATATCTTATTGTAGTTTCTTTTTCAATTCGTCTATTTCACGCTGCAACTGTGCTATTTGGCGATACATATCAGGCAATTTTGCATCAAGAGCGCGAGCCTTAAAGTACATTTTCGGATTGACAGCTGGCGAACCAATCAGTGTCTCACCATCGCCCTTGGTATTGCCGATAACGCCACACTGGGCACCGACCATTGTCCTATCAGCAACTTGGATGTGACCAGAGAAGCCTGCCTGTCCTCCTACCATACACCAGGCACCAATCTTCGTGGAACCTGCCATGCCTGCTTGGGCCGACATAACGGTGTTCTCGCCAATCTCGCAGTTGTGAGCCACCTGAATTAGGTTATCCAGTTTTACACCCTTGTGAATGATGGTTTGTCCCATGGTGGAGCGGTCTATGCAGGTGTTGGCACCAATTTCCACGTTGTCCTCAATGATAACAATGCCCAACTGTGGAATCTTCTCGTAACCCTCGGTGTTGGGGGCAAATCCGAAGCCATCGGCACCAATCACGGCACCAGCATGAATCGTGACATGCTTGCCAATCTGGCATCCGTCGTAGATGGTGACATTGGGGAAGATACGCGTACCATCACCAATTTTGACGCCCTCACCGATATAGGCAAAGGGACCCACATATACATCTTTGCCAATCTCGGCTGTCTTGCTGACGAAAGCCAATGGGTCGATGCCTGTTTTCTGAGGCAGCGAGGCTGCATACATCTGCATCAACTTGGCTACACACTCGTATGCGTTTTGCACTTTGATGAGCGTCGCGCTGACAGGGTGCTCCAACTCTAAGTCGTCGTTTACCAGTACGATACTGGCTTTCGTGTCATAGATGTATGATGTGTATTTTGGATTCGATAGGAAGGTAATGGCACCTTCTGTAGCTTCTTCGATTTTAGCAAAAGTGCTGACAGTGGTTTGCTCGTTGCCTTCCACACGTCCACCGATAAAATCGGCTATTTGTTTGGCTGTAAACTGCATGTCTTTTTTATTATAAATTAAAAACTTTGCAAAGATACGAATAAATGAGCAAAAAACCAAATATTATTTGAAGTTTTTTCGAATGTGAGTATTTTCTCGCATAGCGAAAAGATACGTATTTTTTTCTCAAATACCAAATAAATCGCTCAAAATCGTTGATAACAGAGGTAATATTTACGTATTTTTTTCGAAAGTAGTTGTACATTTAAGATTTCTGAAGCCTTAGAAATATCTTTCACAGTGCCGTCTTTGTAAAGTATTCCGATACTGTCATCGTCAGGGTTATACATGTCTTTCCCTATCTCTGTCAGACTCATTAGGTAGGCTGCGTCTGCTAGTGAGATGCCTTCCTTCTTAGCGATGTTTTGTGCAATTTCGTCGAGTCGTTCCTGTGAGGGGCGTTCTTCGCTGACCTCAACATGCCATAGGTGCCTGTCGAGCATGCTCTCAGCAAGTAGAGACAGCGTTTTATCATCGCTATGTTTCCATGCTTTCAAAGCACTCCAGATGTCAGAATCGTCCAGTTCGCTATACATCGTCAGCGCCTCTGGGTGTTCCTCGAACCAAGTGCGGTCAACGTCGTTTTTCAGGAAGTAGGCGAGGGCTGGGGCCGCAAAGATATCGTGTCCTTCTTTTGTCAGCATTTTTGCTCGTTTTAGAGCGCTAATCAGTATTTTTTCGTATCCTACAGCTGTTTTATGCAAATATACTTGCCAGTACATCAGTCGTCTTGTCGTCAGGAAATTCTCTATCGAATAGATGCCTTTTACCTCAACCACCAGTTGCGAATCCTTTACGTTCAGCATCTTGATGATACGAGCACTGCCGATATTGCCCTCAGTCACACCTGTAAAGAATGAGTCGCGACGCAGATAGTCTAAGCGATCCATATCCAATTGTGAAGAGATTAGTTGGTGGAATATCTTGTTGGGATAGTCATCCTTGAATATGCTAATGGCTAAAGCTAACTGTCCTTTCAAATCGCGATTGATCTGCTCCATCATCATCAGTGAGATGTCTTCGTGCGAAATGCCCTTGATGAGCGTGTTCTCCAATACATGCGAGAAAGGCCCATGGCCTATGTCGTGCATGAGAATAGCAGCTTGAACGGCTTCAGCTTCTGAGTCGAAAATATAGATGCCTTTCTCTTGTAGTGATTTGACGGCCTCTGACATCAGATAGAAGGCTCCTAATGAGTGTTGGAAACGCGTGTGGCGGGCGCCAGGATAGACGACAGAGGCCAGTCCTAACTGGTTGATACGGTTTAGGCGTTGCATTAACGGGTGGCGTACAACATCGTAGAGCAGACCTCTTGGAATCTTGATAAACCCAAATACAGGGTCGTTGATAATCTTGTGTTCGTTCATAATTGTGTGCAAAGGTACGAAAAAAATCGTAATTCGTAATTCGTAATTCGTAATTATTTCGTAATTTTGCAGCATGAAACAGAAAATATGTATCTTTACAGGGGCTCGCCCCAACTTCGTGAAGGTGGCTCCATTGATTCGTGCCATCAGGCACAATGACGAATGCAGCTATCAGCTGGTGTATGCAGGTCGTGAGGATGACCCTACGCTCGAACCCTCCTTGTTTAGCGATTTGGAGATGCCTTGTCCTGATGTCTATTTAGGCGTAGACTGCGAGAATCTTAACGAACTGACTGGTCGTGTGATGGCTGAGTTTGAACACTATCTGGAGTTGCATCCTGCTGATAGCGTGATTGTTGTCGATGACCTTGCTTCGACAATGGCTGCAGCAATTGTCACTAAGAAACGTGGTGCCCGTCTGGCTCACTTGGTGGCTGGCACGCGTTCGTTCGACATCACAATGCCCAAGGAAATCAATCGTTTGGTCATTGACGGGCTCTCCGATATGCTGTTTACGGCAGGTATCGGCTCCAGCAGCATTGCCACGCGTGAGGGAGCAGAACTCCATAAAATATATATGGTGGGTAATATTTTGATGGATCAGTTGCGCTATTGTCGCGATCGTTGGCAGCGCCCGGCATGTCTCGAAGGCACCGAGGATGGTCACTATTTGGTATTTACCCTTAATCGCAAGGCGCTCTTGGCTTCTGAGGATAATCTTTTGTTGATGCTTCAGGCCATTGCTCGTGAGGCAGGCGACGTTCCTGTTATTGCCCCGTTGAGGGGATTGGCTGCTAGGACTGTTCAGGTAATGATGGTGAAACACCCTGAGCTACAAACTTCTATTTGTATCATTCCTTCGCTTGGCTATCTCGAGTTTGGCTATCTGACGTCTCATGCCAAAGGCATCGTCACCGATTCCGGCAATGTGGCTGAGGAGGCAACTTTCAATCATGTGCCATGTATCACCCTCAACTCATACACAGAGCATCAGGAAACCGTGAAACAGGGCACCAACGTCCTTGTTGGCGAGGATGCCGAACGCTTGGCTTCCGAACTTCGCCGGCTTCTGTATGGTGAGTGGTCCACAGGTCAATTGCCCGATCGTTGGGATGGTCGCACCGCTGAGCGCATTGTCAGCATGCTTTGTGCTTAACGTTGCCGTTTGAGAAAAGAAGTTGAAAGATGGATAAAGAATACCAAACAAAAGAGGTCGTGGTGATAGGTGCCGGACCTGCAGGTACAACGTGTGCTTATTTACTGAAAAAAGCGGGTATCGACTGTTTGCTCGTGGATCGTGCTACTTTCCCGCGAGATAAAATATGTGGTGGTGGACTGACTGCGAAAGCGTATAGACTTTTGGCAGAATTGATGCCTGATTTCAGATATGATTATCAAAGTGTCAGGAAAGTCAGAGTGATGATTGGCCAGAAACAGGTCACTGAATTCCAACCATCGGAGGAGTTGAGGATTGTCTGTCGTAAGGACTTCGACTATGGCTTGCTACAACAATACCTTCAGATTGGTGGAAATTTCGAACAAGGCGCATTTTCCAAGTTCGAGGAACAGAGCGATGGACGGATTCTTGTTATTTTGAAGTCTGGTAAGAGTATATTGTGTAAATATTTGGTTGGAGCTGATGGTGCTAACAGCCATGTGAGAAAGCAACTGAAGGGGGATTATGACGAGAAAATACTATGTTTGGAACAATATGCTGAGAAGAATCATGATGCGATTGAAATCGTGCTTTCACGTCGGTTCGACAGTGGTTATTACTACTTATTTCCCAGTGTTAACTATGATGTTATAGGCTATGGAGACAGTCGAACGACCATTGAACAATTTCGTGAGATAATGAAGGATAAAGGTTTTGAAGAAACAAAAATCAGAGGCGCCTATATCCCTACTCGAGAAGTGGTGTCGGATAACGACCATATTATTCTAATTGGTGATGCTGGTGGTTTTCCCAATAAGGTTACCTTCGAGGGACTGTATTATGCCATTGTCACAGGTAGAAATGCTTGTCGGGCCATTACGGAGAGCATTCCCTTCCTTGAAACTAACAAGGTTATTTTTAGGAAAAAGAGACATGAAAAATACTGGGCTAAACTCTTTTATAGTCGTTTGGGACTGTTAATTGTTAGGTGCTGTTCTGTCAATCCCAAGATTGTAAGGAAAATCTTCGACAAAGGTGTCTTGCCCAATCATTCTTAAGTAATTTCTATTCGTAAATAAAATCAAAAAGTGTGCTGACCATTTGGTCAGCTCATTTTTTTTTTGTAATTTTGCACGCGATTTTCGAAAATACAAATTATTGCGCAATGAATATATCGTATAAATGGTTAAAAGAG